>BNJS01002607.1_pt1 | contig 31888 bp, 37 predicted proteins | sample 8540461 | NCBI WGS metagenome assembly BNJS01 (sample SAMD00202454, study PRJDB9452) | human saliva metagenome | isolation source: human saliva | place: Japan | reverse complement strand
GAATCTTTCCATACAAATAGCGCCCCAACACTATTAATGATATAGAAGATATATTTACCAACGTTAGCAAAGTTTCCTTGAACTATTGCTTTTTGTAAGTTGAACAATATTATACAGTAACCAGAATGGCCATTGTGTCGTTAGCTTAAATGTATTTAATCCATTACCCATTAATGAGAATGCAAATGCAATTGTAGTTATATATGCAAAGAGTACTCATCTTACCATGATATCCAATATAGTTTGTTGCATATGAAAATACAAATGAAAGGATTGCAATTGCTGTTAAAACTGTATATAATTTTTGCTTTTCGACATTGTATTTGGTTTATCTGTAGATTTATTCCATACATAGATCGCACCCAAATAGATTAAAAATGTTACAGGGTATGTGATAATCGCAGCTTTGTTACCTAGGATATAATCAATAACTCCTGATAATACGGCATTAATAATACCTAAGTAGTTACCAAGTTTACTTAATTTCCCTGTAAATCTTGTAGATAGCATTGAGATACCAACATTAATTACAGAAATAAGTCCAAATGGTACAAGTGCAGTCCATGGACCCCAATCAACGAATTTATCTAATCTCGTTGCTAAATAACCTGATGCAATAGCAATACTAATTACTAAAACAACCCCTAGTAAATCAAACCATTTTGATGTTGCGAATATTTTTTTAATTTTTTTGTTTCATAAAGCCTCTTATTCCTTTTTAAAAGTATCACATTAAGTTAATGTAACCTTAATTTTTTTAGGTTCTTAGTAGCTTTTTATAACACTTACTAAAAAAATCTACTTTCATTATACACCAAAACATTTTTCCACTTTCAATCAATTTATTTTTATATTTTCATTAAATTGTTATATAATATAAATATTTTTTTAAAAATGAAATACCATATTATCTTTTTATTTTTAAACTTTTATCTGATACATAAAAAGAAAATTTTTATTTTTAGTTTTCCTCAAAACAATTTTATTCACCTTATAAAAACTTTTCTTTTTATATCAATTTGTTTCTTATCACTTTACTTTCTAACTGATAATGATTATAATTTATAATAGATTAAATTGAAAGTGAGTATATTTATTAATGAAGAAAAATAAATTATTTATGGCCCTAATGGCTGGTACTATCGTTATTAGCGGGTGTGCTTCTAAGACTGAAAAAAAAGAAGAAAATAAAACTGCTCAAGTTGATACTTCTAAAGATACAAAAGAACAACTTAAACAAGCTACTGAGCTTTATAAAAAATTCGTAGAAAACCAAGTAGATACTCTACTTAAAGATACTGAAAAATTCGCTGAAACTATTAAAGCTGGAAATCTTGAAGAAGCTAAGAAACAATATCCAGTTATTCGTATGGCTTATGAACGTTCAGAACCTATCGCGGAAAGTTTTGGTGAACTAGATGTAAACATCGACTTCCGTCTTGCTGACTACTTAGAAGAAAACAAAACAGAAGAAGGATGGCGTGGATTCCACAGAATCGAAAAAATTATGTGGGAACAAAATACTACTAAAGGTACTGAAGAATACGCAGACCAACTAGTAAAAGATATTAAAGAATTAAAAGCTAAAGTTGCTACTGTTGAAGTTACTCCTGATTTAATGGTAACTGGAGCTGTTGATTTACTTAATGAAGTTGCAACACAAAAAATTACAGGTGAAGAAGAAATTTACTCTCACACTGACCTATACGACTTTAAAGCTAATATCGAAGGTGCTGAAGAGATTTTCAAGATTTTTAAACCTTTAATCGAGAAAAAAGATAGTAAATTAGCTAGTGATTTAACTGAAAAAAATTTTGCTACAATTAATGGACTATTAGATAAATATAAAACTGATGAAAAGCACTATAAACTATATACTGATTTAACAAAAGAAAATACTAAAGAACTTTCTGAAGCAGTAACAAAATTAGGAGAACCACTTTCTCAAATGGGTGTAATTTTAGACGAAGAGGCTAAGTAATATGGAAGAATCTGGTAAAAAATGGATTGACAAAAAAATAACAAGACGTGAATTTCTGAAAAAAGCAGGGATGACTGGAGCCGGTGCAGTTGTTGGAGCTTCTGCTCTTGGTGGATTTTTCGCAAACAAAGCTGAAAACAACAGAGCTATAGCTGATGGAGAAGAAAAAATCACATTCTATGGAAAACACCAAGCTGGAATTACTACTCTTATGCAAAAATGTGTTTATTTTGTCGTGCTAGATTTACACTCTACTAAGCGTGATGATGTAATCGACATGTTTAAGGAATGGACTAAATATAGTGAAAAATTAATGAACGGTGAACTTGTTGAACCTGCTCTTAAAAACCATTATTTACCACCAAAAGATACTGGAGAAACGGTAGGGTTAAATCCCTATCGTTTAACTCTGACATTTGGGGTTAGTCCAAGTTTCTTAAAAAAAATGAACTTAGAGAATAAAAGTCTTGAAGAATTTAAAGACTTACCACCTTTCGCTAGAGAACAATTAAAAGAAAAATATACAGGTGGAGATATTTGTATTCAAGCATGCGCAGATGATGAACAGGTAGCCTTCCATGCAGTACGTAACCTAGTTAGAAAAGCTCGTTCTACTGTAACTATGAAGTGGAGCCAATCTGGTTTTGCCGCTATTGGTAATCGTCTTGAAACACCGCGTAACCTTTTCGGATTTAAAGACGGTACTGCCAATGCAACTAAAGAAGACCAATTTGATAAAATTGTATGGTGCGATAAAGACAACTGGATGAAAGATGGTAGCTATATGGCTGTAAGACGTATACAAATGCACCTTGAGACATGGGATAGAACAAGTTTAAATGAACAGGAAAATACCTTCGGAAGATATAAAGATAGTGGTGCTCCTTTCGGAGAAACTGACGAGTTCGCCCCAATTGATCTTAATAAAAAAGGTCCAGATGGGAAACCTTTAATTCCTGTAACTTCTCACGTCCACTTAGCACATAAACCTGGAGTAGAATTATTGAGACGTTCTTATTCTTATTTAGACGGTATTAATGAAACTACAGGACAATTCGACTCTGGTCTGCTATTTATCTCATTCCAAAAAAATCCAAAACAATTTATAACTATCCAGAATAGTCTAGGAAATGAAGATAAGATGAATGAATATATAACTCATATCGGTAGTGGTCTATTTGCATGTTTTGGAGGAATTAAGGAGGGAGAATATATTGGCAAAAACTATTTGACTAAAAATAATTTTTAGCTTTTATCGTTCTTTTCAGTTTTAGTTCTCCATTTTTAAAAAACTATTGTAGCAAAAAGAATCATACAGTAATCTTTTTATAAAAATTACCGATGCTAATACTGCAATAAAAAATAACGAACAAGATAAAGCTAAAAGATTAATTGAAGAATTTAAAACAGAATTTGAAATAACTAAAAATTCAGATTCTGAAGCTGGAAACAAAGTTAAACAAACATTGAAATCAAATGATATTAATGAAGAACAACTTAGGGAATTATCAACAACACTACTCGCTTTTGAAAATGAACAAAAATCCTTTAGACGTTGAAAGCCGAGAAAAAAGCTTTTAAAAACAAAACTTTATCCTGCATTTGATAAATTAGAAAAAGCTATCGACACTAAAGATGTTGAAACTATGAAAGCAGAATATGTTAAATACAATGCTGCTTGGGTTCGTAATGAAGGTATCGTAAGAACACTTGAACCTGCTTACTACGGAAAAGTAGAAACAACAATGTCATTTCTACGTAGTTCTATGGAAGTTGAACCTTATGACTATCAAACTACAAAATTATATCTAACAGATTTAAAAACTTATCTAGATGATTTCCTTGCTGGAAAAAAGTTAGAACAAAATTCAGAAGTTAAAACACTTGAACAAGGGATAAAGCTTCTTGAAGATAGCCTTGCAGCTTTTAAAGATGGAAATAATGTACAAGGTTCACAGAAAATGAAGAAATTCATAGAAGTTTGGCCTATTATCGAAGGAGAAGTTCGAACACGAAACGCTTCACTATATACAAAAGTAGAAAGCGAAACTCCTATCATTATGGTTAAAGGTAGCGAACAAAAATATCAAGAACAGCTTAAAATCTTAATTACAGAGCTTTCTAAAATCGATACGAAATCTAACTATTCTGCATTAGATTCTATGCTAATCTTACTTCGTGAAGGTGTTGAAGCATTAATTATCGTCTTATCTCTAGCAAGTGCATTAAAAGCTGCGAAACAGAAAAAAGGATTAATCTGGATTTATGCGGGTGCCTTAGTAGGTATTTTTTCTAGTATACTTGCAGCCGTTATTTTAAAATACTCATTCCCTGCTCTATCATCTGGTACTAACCGTGAAATCATCGAAGGTGTTGTTGGTATCTTTGCAGTAATTATGATGATTGGTATTGGAATTTGGCTACATAGCAAAAGCTCTGTTAAAGCATGGAAGAAATATATGGATACAAAGTTAAATCTAGTACTTTCTACTGGAAGCTTTATATCTATGTTCACACTTAGCTTCCTGGCAGTATTCCGTGAAGGTGCAGAAACTATTTTATTCTATGCTGGTATTATGCCATTAATTTCTACAAGTAACTTGCTAATCGGAATAGCACTAGCTATTATCTCTTTAATAATTATCGGTATAATTATGGTTAAAGCTTCCGGAAAATTACCAATTAGCAAAGTATTCCTAGTTCTATCTTGGTTAATATATATTCTAGGATTCAAAATGCTTGGAGTAAGTATACATGCTTTACAAATAACTGATATGCTATCAAATCACATTATAGATTATCTACCTACTATTGAAATTTTAGGAATCTATCCTAGTTTTGAAGTAATAATAGCTCAACTAATTTATATCATTGTTGTAGCGATTAGTATATTCTATGAAAAATCTAAAAATAAATAGGTAACTTGCGATGAAATATGGAGATAAAGTTTCTACCGTGGATCATCTAACCGAACTTAGAAAGAGACTAATACTAAGCCTTGTGTTTTTTATTGTCTCTTTCATAGTTAGTTTATTATGGTCAGCGGATATTTATAAATTTTTAACTAGTAATTTTTAATAATAAATTGATTGTTCTTGGACCTAATGATATACTATGGATATATCTAACTCTTGCAGGACTTTGTGCATTCACATTTTCGATACCATTTATTTGTTATCAAATTTGGGCATTTATAAAACCTGCATTAGAAGAAAAAGAAGCTCGTGCATTACTAGCTTATATACCAGCAGTATTCATTTGTTTTTCAGTAGGCTTAGCTTTCGGGTTCTTTCTAGTAACTCCTGCTATCTTAGATGTGCTTCTTTCTATCGGAGATGATTTATTCAACACTCAATTAACAGCTCAAAACTATCTATCATTCGTCATTAATACGACAATACCGATAGCAATACTTTTTGAGTTTCCTGTTATTGTTGCATTCTTAACATCATTAGGTATATTAACACCTACCTTCTTAACTAGAAATAGGAGATATGCATATTTTATACTAATTGTAATAGCAGTAGTCATTACCCCTGCTGACTTTATAAGTGATATCGTTATGTCTATACCATTAATATTAATTTATGAAATTAGCATTATTATTAGCAAGTATATTTACAACAAAAGAGGTGAAAAAGTAATGGGATTTTTACGTGATATAGGAGCACCTGGAGTTATAGTACTTATTATAGCTGCTCTAATAATCTTTTGGTCCCTAAACGTCTACCTGAACTTGGAGAATCAATCGGAAAAAAATGTTCACATCATTTAAAAAAATCAATTTCGGGATTAACAGAAGAAGAAAAACTCAGATAAAAAGACGAAAAAAAGATAATTAAAAATAGACTTTACAATATGTTTTAAGCATATCTGTAAAGTCTATTTCTTTTTATATTATTTTTCCTAACTCTGTTAAATCATATGGTGTTTGTTGATAAACTTGATTTAACCAGTTGTGATAGAATAAGTAAGCCACTCCACGCCACCTATTTTTAGGAGACTTCGTATCATCATTTCCTGGGTAATAATTCACAGGAACTTCGATTGGAAGATTACTATTTTTATCACGTACATATTCGTTATGAAGTGTATCTGCATCATATTCGATATGCCCCGTTACAAAAATCTTTCTAAGATTTTTAGTCGCAGCGATTAATGTCCCAACCTCTTCTGATCTAGCTAATACATCAAGTTCAGAAATAGTAGAAAGCTTTTCTTCTTCTATTTTAGTGTGTCTAGAATGAGGGGCTAAGAAAGTATCTGTAAATCCTCGTGTTAATGTATGATTTTCTATAAGAACATCATGTTCAAATACTCCAAAAATCTTATCGTCTACCTGTTCTTTTTTGACACCGAAGTGATAGTATAAACTAGCTTGAGCTGCCCAACAAATATTTAATGTTGAAAAGACATGAGTCTTACTCCAGTCAAAAATGCTATTCAGTTCTCCCCAATAATTTACATCTTCAAATTCTAATTGTTCAACAGGCGCACCTGTAATAATAAGTCCATCATAGTATTTATCTTTCACTTCATCAAATGTTTTATAGAATTTCTCTAAATACGACTGCGCTGTATTTTTGGCAATGTGACTAGTCATATGAAGAAATTCTACAGTTATTTGAAGAGGAGAATTTCCTAAAAAGTCTTAATAATTGACGTTCAGTTTCTTCTTTTTAGGCATTAGATTTAAAAATTAAAATTTTTAATGGTCGTATATCTTGATTTTTAGCTCTATTTTCTTCATTACAACTACTCCCTCTTCTAATAATTTATTTTTACCGGTAATTCATTTTGAATACATATTGGCATTGTACTATCTCCTTAACTATTTTTAATCTTAAATAAAAACTCGTCACTATTACAAACTAATGCAATAGGGACGAGTTTATCGTGTTACCACCATGTTTATGGATATAATATCCACCTTAATCGGTACGTGTTCATACCGTTGTACTATATCGCGCACCAACGTAATTACCTATTAGATAATTATTACTCCGAGACCATTTTCAATTACATCTCTTCTTACTTTCTCACACCGACCGAAAGCTCTCTGTTTTGAATTAATTATAATCTACTTATCTCTTCAATGTTTTATATATTAATTTACTTAATAGTATAAAGAATTTAACAATATTTTGTCAATAGAAAGCATCTTAAAAATTTTAAAAAGAAAAATCTTCGTCTCTCTATTATCTATAAATTATTTGTTAAATTCAATAAGTTTGAATTTATTACCATCGTAGTCAAGGACGCTAACCGAAGTATTTACTATAACTCCACGTCCTACTTCTTTAATACCTTTTTGAGTTAAGAAAGAACGAATTAAACCACCATGACATACAGCCAATATTGTCTTATCTGGGTGTTCTTCATTCTTTTCTTTAAAGAATGCTTCTACTCTATCAGCAGCATCAGAATCTAGTTCCATTCCTCTCGTTTCTCCAGCCTTCATTCCTGCTTCGTACTCAGCAAAAGAAACTCCTTCATACTCCCCGTATGACTTCTCTATTAATCTTTTATCTTTAATTACTTCTAATTTTTTATTATCTTCACTACTTGAATTATCTAGCATATATCTTGCTGTATCGTATGCTCTACCTAAAACACTACTATAAGCTATATCAATATCATAACCTTCAATTTTCTTACCTGCTGCAATTCCTTGACGTATTCCCTCTTCGTTTAGAGGAATATCAGTGTGCCCTTGAACCATTTTATTTTTATTGTAATCTGTTTCTCCATGTCGTGCTAAAATTATACGCATATATTCTTCTCCTTTATTAAAAATAAGGGCGAAACTTATAGAAATTGATTTTTACTAAATCACAATCTTTTAAGTCTCCCCTTTGTTTTACCTATATATTAAATTTTTCTAATATAAACTCTTGTCCATCATAGTTTAAGATATTTAATCCAGTATTATCCACCAATGTAGTCGTATTTGGATATGCTCTTACTGCAGTTAAAAATATACGGATTAATGCACCATGACAAACAACTAAAATTGTTTCATCTTTATGTTTTAAATATTGTTCACTGAAAAATGAATTAACTCTCTCATAAACGTCTTCATCTTTTCTACCGACTCTAGTCCTTGTTCAGATTCAAGTGCAGAAAAATACTCATCAAATGTACTTCCTTCAAAATCTCCAAAGAATTTTTCAATTAAACGCTCATCAGTAGTTATTTCTTTAGAAATATTTTGACTATTATTAGAGTTATCAAGCATAAGTCTAGCTGTTTCTACCGCTCTTTTCAAAGGACTACTAAATGCATAATCAATATTGTGATCACTTAGCTTTTCTCCCGCAGAAGTCGCTTGATTTCTACCAGTTTCATTTAATTCGATGTCACTGTGACCTTGGATTAATCTATTTTTTATTATAATCTGTTTCAGCCGTGTCTAACTAATAAAAATTTTTCATATCACTTACCTATTCAAAAATGAAATCCTCATCTTCAATTGATTCAACATTCATACTAACTACATATCCATCACCTTTAACACTGAAGAAGTCATGGTTCTTAGTATTTGTATTCATCGCATTTTCAATAATTGGGTTAATTTCTTTATCTTCAAAGTACCCTGGGTATCCTAAGTTAGCTAATGCACGGTTAGCATTATATTCAACATAGTCTTTTACTTCTTCATATAAACCAATTTCATCATATATATCTTTAGTATATTTTCAACTCATTTTCGTATAAATCTAATAGTAGTTTATACATTTCTTTTTCAGCACGTTCTTGCTCTTCTCGAGTAAGGGTCTTAAAGATTTCTTGAGCATCGAATCCTGTAAAACTTCCGTGGATAGTTTCATCTAATAAGATTTTACGAATAATTTCTCCAGAAGTAGTTACTTTACCTTGTCCAGCTAAATATAATGGATAGAAGAATCCACTATAGAAAATATAACTTTCTAAGAATACAGATGCTACACGAGCCATGTATAAGTCATATGTTGGCACTTCTGGCTTGAATAATTTCATATAATAATCTTCAATTAATTTCGCTTTAAATTGAAGTTCCGGATTACTTGGTACCCATTCATCTAGTAGATAGTCTGTTTCTTGTGAAGGAATTAATGACGTAAAGATAGTAGAATAACTTTTCGCATGAATTTGCTCCATCATTCCCATAAAGCTATAAACAGCTTGTTTTCTCATATCTTCAGTATGTAATGATACAAGTGGCATACCTTTATCACCTTGTTGAGTATCAAGACCAGTTAAACCAGCTAATACTTTTTTATAAGCTTCACGTTCTTTATCGTTTAAATCTTCATTCCAACTTTTAATATCTTTTGACACTTTAAACTCAGTATCAACCCAAAATTGTGCAATATTTTGACGCCAATACATGAAAGTTAAGTCATCTTGTTTATTCCAGTTTACTGCTTTCATAATTAGTAATTTTTCCTCTCTTTTCTATATAGAACAAGAAGTACATTCTTCTACTGAAAGTAGTTTGTTTCTTGTGTAATATAGTGATTTTAATCCTTTGTGATGTGCGTAAATATAATATCTTGCAAGTTCTCTTGTTGTAATATCAGAATTTACGAATAAAATCACAGAAATACCTTGGTCTACGTGTTCTTGAATAACTGACATTAAATCAATAAGTTTCATTTGGTCCATAGTAAATGCTGATTTATAGAACCATTGAGTTTTTGGACTTAAGTATGGCATTGGATAGAATGTCTCAGCATTACCATAACTTCTACGTTCAATTTTATCAACAATTGGTAATACACTTGATGTTGAGTTTTGAACATATGAAATACTTTGAGTTGGTGCAATAGCCATTCTATATGCATGATATAGACCATTTTCTTTTACTCTATTTTTTAGACTTCTCCAGTCTTCTTTTGTTGGAATATCAATCCCTTCAAATAATGCTTTCACTTTGTCCGTTACAGGTAAGTAGTCATTTTCAATATATTTTGTAAAGTAACTTCCATTATAGTAATCTGATTTTTCAAAATCTTTAAATGTTTCATTACGTTTTTTAGCAATTTGCATTGAACGTTCTAATGTATAGTAGTTCATCATCATGAAGAAGACGTTAGCAAAATCTTTTGCTTCTTCACTTTCATAAGCTATTAAGTTTTTCGCTAAATATCCATTAAGGTTCATAGCCCCTAATCCAACAGAGTGGAATTCATCATTAGCTTTTACTACACCTGGTGCATTTTTGATTTTAGTAGAATTACTTACAAATGTTAATGCATCCATACCTGAATAAATAGATTCTTTAATTTTTTTGCTTTCCATTACATTAACAATATTTAATGACGCTAAGTTACAAGAAATATCACGTTTAATGATATCCCCTTCACCATAATCTTTAATTACTGAAGTTTCTTGTAATTGGAAAATCTCAGTACATAGGTTACTCATCTTAACTTGTCCAATTTCGCGAAGTGCGTGATTCTTATTCGCATTGTCTTTGAACATTAAGTATGGGTATCCTGATTGTAATTGAGTTTGTGCTATTAAGTTAAGCATATCACGAGCATCGAATTTACGCTTCATAATATTTTCATTTGCTACAAATTGATCATAGTATTTGGCAATATCGATATCATCTAACACTAAACCATATTCTTCATAGATTGAATGAGGTCCAAACATATAGAAATCTTTGTTCTCACGAGCTAAATCGAAGAATAATGATGGTACGATAATACCTGTAGAAATCGTTGGTAGACGCAATTCTTCATCAGCATTAACCTTCTTAGTATCTAAGAATTCTAGTACATCATAGTGGAAGATATTTAAGTATACCGCTCCAGCTCCTGGACGTTGTCCAAGTTGATCAGCATACGCAAAACCTTGTTCTAAAGACTTAGCAACAGGAATAACACCTTTAGCTACCCCTTTAATACCTTTAATACTTTCACCACGTGCACGTAGTTTTGATAAGTTAATCGCAACTCCTCCACCAATTTTTGAAAGTTGTTTAGCAGTTGAATCAATGTAGTTAATAGAATTAAGTGAATCACCTACTTCTAATAAGAAACATGATACTAACTCACCACGACGACTTCTTCCTGAGTTTAGGAATGTTGGTGTTGCCGGTTGTAATCTTTGCTCAAGCATTGAAATCATAAGCTCTTTAGCTAAAGCAACATCACCATCAGCTAAGTACATAGCTACGATAAATACGTGTTGGTTAAAGTTTTCTAAATATTGTTTTTTATCATTTGTTTTTAATGCATAGTCCTTATAGAACTTACTTGCTGCCATATAACTCTTAAATTCAAACTTGAAGTTCGCAGCCAATTCTAAACATTCTAAAAATTTCATCTTCAATATATTTATCAAAAATATTATAGTAGAAATTCTCTTCTACCAAATATCTAAGTCTTTTTCATCTCAGAACTAAATTTCTTTTTGTACGAAAGTCCACTTCACGAAGAAATTCTTCTATAGCTTCAACATCTTTTTCTAATTTGAAAAATCCATTATCGCCTCTTTTTGTTACTTCATTATTTAGTTCAATATGGTTAAATTTCTCCATTCTTTACACTCTCCAAATATATTTTTAAATTTTATTAGGTCTTTTGTATTACCATGTAATTCAATTTTCATAAGTAATGGTACATTATACTTTTCACTAATCGTCTCTGAGGCTTTAGCAAACCTATTACCCCAGTTTTTATTTCCACTACCTACCACTCCTTTTTAGGTGTTTATAGTTATTTTCTAAAAACTCTTCTACACCATCAGGAACTTGTCCGAAAACCAATCGTTGGTGTTATTAAAATATAATCAAAAATCAACTTCATAATCGATATCAAATAAATCAATAACATCCTCTTCGGGAATTTTTACACATATCTACAAATCTCTTTGCAATTTCCTGTCAATGAAAAATACGATTATCTTCATTTTTCCTTCACACTCCCTACAAAAATATTTCCAAGATTATTTCCGGAAATTTATTACATATACATATTATACACTCTATTTTTATTTTTCAACGATTAATTTTTCGGTGAAAAGGTTTTGCTTCTTTTTGGAAATTTGTATATTAATTTAATATTTGTGAAGTTTATTATTTAGTGATAAAAGGAATAAAAAAAGAAAACTACTATAAGAAAAATTTTTCCGACAATGTTTTCACTAAAAATAAAAAAGAACTCAAAAACATTTTTGTTCAGAGTTCTTCTCTACAACTATTATATTAGTTTATTTTACTACTTTTTCTTCTAGCAAATTCTGAAAAATGAAATTTATCTACTCTATGACGACTTTCTGTATAATGAAGAAAAATCAGTTCCTTCTGTGTAGACATCACTTATCAATACCGCAATATGTTTATGACCTTTTTAAATCAATATATGTTGTATCTTCCTCACTAACTGGTTCTATTTTTAAAAATCCTTATTTCCATATGAAATTTTTATACCTAAATCATTTTCTAAATACTCATATAATGATTCTTCTACACGATCTGCAGGCAATCCTCCAATTGCATTTTTATTTATATAATCTTTATCTAATATTACTGCTTCACCATCAACAATTCTTTTGTCGAACTAAATAAATTAGCTTCTCACCTTGTTTTACAAGTCCTAGTCGAACAAGAAAAAATCTGGAGCATCAACTCTTTATTTACTAATACTTTAGTTGTTGCTTCAACATCTTGAAAATTGTCGACGTTCTTTAAAAACTTAAAAAGTCCTGTTACTGGTAATCTGTATCTATGAACATCCAAAAACTATAGACCCCTTACCTTGAATTTTATGGATATATCCATTTTCTAATAATAATAACAATGCCTTTCTTATAGTTTCCTAGAAACATCATATATTCTCTCATGAGTTCATTCTCACTTGGCAAAAGAGAATTAGACCTATATTGCCTATCTTCTATTTTTCTCTTAACTCTAAATAGATCTTAAAAAACTTATTCATGATTTCCCCAAAATAAATAACTATATGTATATATTCTAACATAAATCATGCAAATATTAAACTTTTTACTCAAAAAACTTTTTATAATTCTATATTTTTGTTAAATTCTGTAAATACGTAAACCAAATTTTACGATAACTCCTTAACTTCATTATTATTTATATGTTATAATATTTAACGGAGGTATTTCTTATGAACAAATATATACGATTATCACTTATTTTTATCCAAAATTTTTCACTATTTATTAGTACAATACTAGGAATAATATTTTACAATTGTTTTAACTTGGATTTTTTTATAAAAATTTCTATTCAAGAGAAAATTTAGCTCTAAAATAGATACAACATATGATAAATTAATAGAAAATACAATTAACCTTCTTGGGTATCTTAACGAAAAATAAGTTAGATACAGAATGGTTTTCTCAAAAAGATATTTTACATATGGAAGATGTAAGGAAATTATACAATATAAATTTTTTTATATTATGATATCTTTTATTATAATTTTTATAATTTCTACTATATTAATAGTATTTCTTTTCAAAAAATACAATGTTTTATATTACTAAAACTTTCAATAAGGTATTATTAGCATTTATTCTTTTAATTATTATCTTAGCTAGTATTATTTCTTATAACTTTACTTCTTTTGGATAAGATTCCACCAATTATTATTTTTCTAAACGATCTTTGGTTACTAAGTCCAGATGAGTCTAATCTAATAAAAATGGTCCCTGAGGAATTTTTCATCAGTCTTATCACAACAATTATCTTGCACATATTAGTACTCTTTTGTATCTCTTTTTGTATTAAACAATATTTTAAAAAGAAGTTTAAAAAGATTTACTCGTAGGTAGTGTATTAAAAATTTAATTTATTGAAATTATGTGTTATAATAAATTTTAGTTTAATATTAATAAAAATATGAAAGGACAAAATATGGCTCAAAATGATAAAAATATTGTTACTGAAGATAAAGTAACATTTAGATTATGCGATGATTGTCTTGGTGTTAATCTTAAAACTTTAATTCCAAAAATTAAAAAAAGAAAGCACCGAACGCTGAATTCATCATGGGTTGTCAATCTTATTGTGGACCTGGAAGAACTCAAACATTTACCCTTGTAAATAGTAGAATCTGTATTGCTGATACTGAAGTTGAATTAATGCCATTAGTTGATGAAAAACTTAGAGATCGTATGAGTGCGGAAGATGAAGAAAAATATAGAAAACGCCTTGAGCGTCGCCTTGAACGTACTTTTTTTACTTTATTATTCCTGAAAAATACTACTATTAAAGTAGGAGAAACAGTTGATTTAGGTAAAGATGAAATAATTGCTCGTAAAGCAGGACAATCTTATCTAGAAGATCTTGTTATCGAGGGAGAAGTAGATAATACTAAACCAGGAACTTATGAACTAGTGTATAAAGTAATAATAGATGATAAAGAACATAAGAGAAAAAGGCTTATCACAGTCATTAATGAAAAACGTGTAATAAATATTCATAAAACAACAACGTATTAAAACCTATAGAAAAATACTAAGTAGTATCATTCTATAGGTTTTTCTTGATTTTTCAAATAAATTAATACTGTTTTTTTGAAAATAGCGTTTACTTTTTGTAAATATGTTATAATATATATAAAGACATAGAAGTCGGAGGTTTTGATCATGGAAAAATAAATATTCTAAAATTTTAGTCGCAGTAGACGGTTCTAAACAAGCTGAGTGGGCATTTACAAATGCTGTAGCTATAGCACAAAAGAAATGAGGATGCAGAATTATATATCGCTTCTGTTATTGATGCGACTATCGCAACTTCTGGTTTATCAGATCCATATATTTTCAACTCATTCTATAAACGTACAAAAGAATTAGTTGATAGCTACGTGGAAGCTGCTAAAGAAGCTGGCTTAACTAAAGTATTCGGAATAGTTGAACAAGGAATTCCTAAAATTGTTCTTAGTGAAGATATCGTTGATGAAAAAAAGGTATCGATCTTGTAGTTTTAGTGGATCTTCTGGTTTAACTGGATTTAAACGTATGCTTATGGGATCAGTTTCTGAAGGTATCGTTAGATATGCTAAATCTGACGTAATTATTATTAAACAACGTTCTATCCCAGCAGATTTCGAAGCAACTATTGCTAAAAAATTCCAGGAAGAACAAGATAAATAAGCATCTCTAATATATTTAAATTAATAATTATTGATTTAAATTCATTTAAAATTTTTTTCCTTTTTAAAAAAGAAACGGCGCATGTTTGTCATGAGTCGTTTCTTTTTACTATATAAAAATAGGACTGATACAATATCAGTCCATAATTTCTTTAATATACTTTCTTCACTTTTTAAACTATTATAATTTAAAAGCAGCAAGTTGTACAGAATTTGGTCCAAAAATACTTAGTATAATCATGAAGCTGTTGTTTATCATCATAAATATAAACTCTATCACCTATTTGTTCTTCTTCACCTATTTCAACAACTAAGTGACTCATCATAGTCGAATAAATATTTCTATCTTTTCCATTAATTATACAAGTTTTTTTCCTTTTAATCTATCTCTCAGTATTCCATCACCATAGCCAATATTAACAATTCCTACTTTTTTTATCAACATCAGCTATATAAGAATTAGAATACCCTATGCACTCACCTTTATTTAATTTTTACTATATTAATTATTTCACCATAAACAGTAATTGGATTCTTAATAACTAGATTTTCTAAAAGCCACTGGGTTTACATTCACATCATAAGGCATAGCTCCATAAAGAATAATTCCTAATCTCTGATGTGTTGTTTTTTCGAAGGTACCATCACGTAAAAATGATGCACTATTTTGCAAGTGGACTACTTCAAATTCATGAACTTTCTGCACTTCATCAAAAACTTCTAACACCAACTCTTTTTTTCTTTTTCATAAAAACCATCAAATTCATCTGCAAATGAAAAATGAGACCAAAATCCTTTTAATTTCAAATCATTTTCTTTACAGAAAGCTATAATTTCAAGTACTTCTTCTAGATTTTTTGCTCCAGCGCGTCTCATACTACCAGCGAATTCCAATTGCAACGTTAAATCTTTCAGTCTTTCAATATTTTCTTTTTAAATATTCAAGACTTGCTATATTTATCTCAATATTGTGCTCTTTTGCTAATACAAAATCATAAGTTGGATTTAAAAAGAAAAAAATATTAACATCCTCACCAAGTATTTCCCTTATTGCCTTGCACTCTTCTTCTTTTGTCGTAGCAAAATAATTAATTCCTATTTCTGAGTATAATTTTACACATTCTCTTAAATCTAAATTATACGCATTATTTTTTTAACTACAGCAATTATATCCTGTGCATGTTCTTTTTAAATTAATAGCATTTTGTCGTATATTATTATAATTTAACTCAATTGTAGCCATAATAATCCTTTTCTTAATTAAACAGGAGTGACTCGATAAAAATCTTGTTTCTTCGAAATCGCGATTTTTGAGTCACTCCGTTTATCTCACTAAAAAAATCAAAAAAATTACTTGTTATAACATTTCAAAAATCCCTAAGTAGTATTTAACCCCTACTTTTTAATATTTTTTCATCAAAGTTGAAAGTTGGTGTATGCAATCCTGAAACATAGTTTTTTCCTTCGTTTCTTAAACCTAGAAAGCTATAGTTTATAGGAGAAAGTCTACTGAAGAATGAGAAATCTTCCCCATATAGATAAGCTTCCTCTAACTCAATATAGTCGATATTTTCTTTTTCTATAACTCCCCTAATCACTTGATAAGGAACTTCATCATTAATTACCGCTGGATATCCTTCAGCAAAATCAACTCGAATACTTGCACCAGTAAGATGCTCAAGTCCTACTCGCGTATTTTCAATCGCAGCTTTAATTGTCGCTAAATCTTCCATACTGTATGTTCTAATCGTTCCTTCCAGATATGCATTCTCAGCAACGACATTCATCGCATCCCCACCGTACATTTTACCGATATGAATAATATTAGTATTACGTGCTTTAGTATGCAATGCATTAAGCTTTAACATCTCTTGGAAGAACATTGTAGCTACATTAAGAGCATCAATTCCAGTATTTTTCAAACCAACATGCGCCGCACGTCCTTTAATATAAATTCTATATTCATTAGCACTAGCCATAATTTCTTTTGGTTTAGAAACAATATGACCTTCAGGATAATCTGGATTCATATGCAGGGGCATAACTTGCTAAAAATATTATAAGGTGAAAAATCAAAAATCATTGATTAATAAATTACCGCCACCGAAAGTTTCTTCAGCAGGGTTGAAATACAAAAAAATACTATTTACCTTTGTAGTATTATTTTTGTAATAATCAGCCGCTTCTATAACACTTCCTAAAAGCATAGTCGTATGTCCATCATGACCACATGCGTGCATTATACCATCATTTTTTGATTTAAAATCAACATCATTCTCTTCCGAAATTGGCAATGCATCAATATCCGCTCTAAATAAAATTGTATCTTTAGTCTCCACACTTGCTTTAAAAAATCACTACTAACCCTGTCTCAAGAGTTTCTTGATATTCTATACCATATTCTTTTAAGATACTAGCGATAAATTCTTTAGTCTTATGTTCTTCCAATGATAACTCTGGATTTTGGTGCAAATATCTACGCCATGATGTTAAATTCTCTTCAGTAATTACTTTCATCTTCTCTTCCTACTTTATTATAAGTTTCTTAATTCTGCAATAATGTCTACTTTTTCTTCTGCAACTTCACTACGTGTTTTAATTACTCGTGCAGGTACTCCCGCTACAACATCACCACTAGCTACATCTTTTGTTACTACACTTCCAGCTGCAACAACAGCATTATCTCCAATTTGAACACCTTCTAGCACTACCGCATTAGCCCCGATAAGAACGTTGTTACCTACACGTACTGGTGTTGCGTTAGCTGGTTCAATAACACCTGATAATACAGAGCCAGCACCAACATGAGAATTTTCCCCAACTTCAGCACGTCCACCTAAAATAGCATTCATATCGATCATAGTATTTTTACCAATTTTAGCTCCGATATTAATAACAGCACCCATCATAATAACAGCGTTATCTCCGATACTAACATGTTCACGAATTGAACAACCTGGTTCGATACGAGCGTTAAACTGAGTTAAATCAATCATCGGTACACCACTATTACGTCGATCATTTTCCACACGGTGATTTACTATCGCAGATTTGTTAGCTTCGTAAAATTCCACCCAATCAGCAAAATCCGCAAAAATTACTCTTGAATTTCCTTCACCATAAACTTCTAATGTTTCTGGAAATTCTACTTCAGCGTTAAAATTAACGTAAACTTTTACCGGTGTTTTCTTTTTAGATGTTGCTATAAATTTAATAATCTCTTCTGTTGATTTCATTTCTTTCTCCTATTATCTATATGATTTTTCTATTTTATATTTAATTTTTACATATGTCAATCTAACTTTATTATAGTATTTTTTTATTTAAGTGGTATACCAACCACTCTACTTATGAATATTTTTTTATGAACTTCACAGGGGTGATTCAATAAAAACTCTTTTATTAAATCCTCCTGACTTTATTATTCTATACCTAGTACATCTTTCATAGAATATAATCTAGGCTCTTCTACACTGTTAAGCCACTGTGCTGCTGTAACAGATCCTTTTGCGAACATCTTTTTACTTAAAGCTGTATGTTTAATCTCGATTACCTCATCTTCTCCAGCAAAAATCACTTCATGTTCACCTACAATAGTTCCACCACGAACTGCATGAATTCCTATCTCTTTTTCTTGGCGTTTCATATCTCCGTGACGACCATAGACTCTATTGTAATCTTCTTCGTCTTTAATCGCATCCACTAACATTTTAGCAGTTCCACTAGGTGCATCTACTTTTTTATTATGGTGTTTTTCAATAACTTCGATATCATATCCTAATAACAATTCACTAGCTTTTTTTACTAATTCTACCAAGACATTTACTCCTAAGCTGTAATTTCCTGCGTAAACTACCCCTACTTGAGTTGCTAATTCATCGATTAATTCTAATTCTTCTTCAGTATGACCAGTTGTCGCTATTACAACCTTCGTTGCTGTACGTTTAGCATACTCTAGTAGTTCTTCTGTACCTGCGTGATGTGAAAAATCAATAATCACATCAGCCACCTTTTCTAAACCTTCATATGAAGTATAAGTAGGAAATTCTTCATCTAGCAATTCGCGACCTACACCTGCGACTATTTCTAAATCAGTACTATCTTGAATATAGTTTTTTAAAACTTGCCCCATAGTTCCATTATAACCACTTAATAAAACTCTCATTTTTACTCTCCTTGTAATGAATTAAGTCTTGCAATCTCTTGCTCTAATCTTGTTGCTAATGTTGGAGCAACATGTGTCATAGGTAGACGGTAATGACAAGCTGATTTCCCAATTAATTCTACACATTTTTTAACTGGCATTGGGTTTGGTTCAGCAAATAGCATGTGGATGAAGTCTAAATATTTAAGTTGAAGAGCGAAAGCTTTATCCACTTGTCTTTCTAAAGCATATTTACACATTAAGTGCGTAGCTCTTGGATAAACGTTAGCTAAAACAGAAATTGTTCCTTTACCACCTGCTAAAATAATCGGTACGTTAATATCATCATTTCCTGAGTAAATATCGATGTTATCACCTACTAAGTTTCTAACTGCTAAAGTATGTGCAATGTCCCCTACAGCATCTTTGTACGCTACAATGTTTTTGTGTTGAGATAAGTGTAAAATAGTCTCAGGCGCCATAACTTGTCCAGTTCTTCCTGGTACATTATAAAGTACGATTGGTAAATCTACACTATTAGCGATTGCTTCAAAGTGTTCAATTAAACCTTGTTGACTAGTTTTGATGTAGTATGGTGTTACTACTAATAATGCATCTGGTCCTAATTTTTCAATCTCTTGGCTTAATCTAATTGAGTGAGCTGTATCGTTAACCCCACTACCTGCGATGACTGGTACACGTCCTGCTACTCTATCAATAGCGAATTTAATAACCTCTACTTGTTCATCATCAGGCATTGTTGAGCTTTCCCCTGTAGTTCCAGCTACTATAATCGCATCACTTCCCTCACTAATTTGGAATTCGATTAACTCTCCAAATGTTTCATAATCCACACTTCCATCCTCGAAAAATGGTGTTACTATTGCTACTCCGCTTCCTGTATAAATTGTCATAATCTTGTTCTCCTTGTATCTATGTTATTTTTTTGTATATTTTTAATAATATTTTTTTCATGTTATTTTTGAATTAAATATCTTGTCTAATTAAAATCTTCTAACGTCTCACCTTTTACTACTAGGCGGCTAGTTCCATCTTTTACAAATACTACCGGTAATTTCGGTAATCTATTGTAGTTACTACTCATACTATAGTTATATGCTCCTGTTGATGATACTAATAATAAATCTCCTTGCTCAGCCTTAGGTAATTTTGCATCCATTACTAACATATCTCCAGATTCACAACATTTACCAGCAACTGTATAAGTTGTATCTGCTTCTTCATTCATCTTGTTTGCTAGCATAGCCTCATATTTTGCTTTATATAATGCATAACGAGGATTATCTGCCATACCTCCATCAACAAACACATATTCACGACCTGCAAAAGTTTTCTTAACTCCACCAACACTGTATAATGTGCTACCTGCGTTACATGTTAAACTTCTACCAGGTTCAATAACTACCTTAGTTAGATCTAAGCCAAAATTATCACTTTCACGTTCAACCACTTCGATATACTCTCTTAGAAACTCAGCAAGTTCAAAAGGTCTATCTTCTTCAGTATAATAAACTCCGAAACCTCCACCTAGGTTAAGAACACTTATAGTTAAACCTAATCTTTCTTGAACTCTTCTCGTAAATTCCATTACCACTTTTACAGCTTCGAAAAATGAAGTTTTTTCAAAAATTTGTGATCCGATGTGTGAGTGGAATCCTACGAAGTTAAGATTGCTTTGATTATTAATATCTGCGATTAAATCATAAATTGTTTCATCGTATACTGAGTAACCAAATTTTGAATCATCTTTTGCTGTTTTGATATATTCATGAGTATGAGCATCAATACCAGTATTAATTCTTAACAGTACATCTACAGTATTTCCACTCTCTCTTACGATTTTATTAATCATTTCATATTCATAGTCGTTATCTATAACAATAGTTCCTACTCCAACTTCTAATGCATATTGTAGTTCCTCACGAGTCTTATTATTTCCATGGAAATAGGCTCGTTTCATATCATAACCAGCTTTGTATGCCGTATGAATCTCACCAAGTGAAACCACATCAACACCTAAACCTTCTCTACTCGCAATTCTTAATACTTCTAAACAACTAAAAGCTTTTGATGCGTAAAGAACTTCTGTTTTAAATCTTGAACTTTTGAAATTATTAATAAAAGTTCTACAGTGATTCACTAACATATTTTCATCATAAACATAAAGTGGTGTGCCATATTGAGCTTCTAACTCACTTACTCCAACTCCTGAAATATTCAGTTCACCATTTTCTACCGTCATACCATCAAATAATCTCATTACTTTCTCCTTCAAATAAGTTATAAAAAATAGACTACAAGAACAAAAGGTCCTTGTAGTCTAGCTTATAATTCTATCCTATTCCTCTTGCCCTTATTATAAAAAGCTCACCATGAAGAAAATGGGCATTTTCTAATGACAGTGTTATGCCTATTCGACATAACCCCAGTGAATTTAATCACTTCGGCGATGCTACCTTTTAAATTAGTCATCGCGGCCTCTTTTTATAATACTTATCTATTTACGTTGTATAAATAATATCACGTTTTAAAATTATTGTCAATAGTTTTCAGAAAATTTTTATAATACCCTAGTTTTGACCCATGTATATACACAATTTATAATAGTTGTAATTAACTTTTAAAACAACTATAATATACACATATTAAAAAGAAGATTGCTCAATATACTGCGTCTTATACGAAAAATAAAAGGAAGATAAAATATGATTGACTTTACAAAAAATGACGACTTAAATAAAATCATTAGTGACAATGACATAACGATTATTCAATATGGAACTGCTACATGTATGCCATGCCACTCTATAAAAAACAGAATTACTACGTGGCAAGAAGATCACAAAGACGTTGTAGCGTACTACATTTCATTAGAAGAAAATATGGAAATTGCTGCACAACGTGGTATTCTCTCTTCACCAACTGTAGAAGTATATATCGAAGGGAGATTATCAATTCAAAAAAGCGGCTACTTCAGTCTAGATGAAATTCTAGAAAAAGTAAGTAGCATAAGTGAACAGATGAAATAAAAAATATGAGCGATTCAAAGATATTTTTTCGAATCGCTCTATTATTAATTATTCATTTTTCCAATATATCTACAGGTTCTTCACCTAGTAACAGTTTTACATCATTAATGTCAACAATTCTAAAGCCTTTGATCTTTGATTCCAGCTGTCTTACTGACTTGGTCACCCTCGATGTATCAATAAGTAATATCTTTTCATAGTCAGGTACTTTTTCTTCTGCTCTCTTAAGAAATCTCATAACATGCTCAGGATGTAAATATGTCTGACCTTTATATGATTTTATTTCTACTACATATTTCTTTCCTTTTTTCTCAAGACATAAATCAAAGTCTGCACTTCTATTTTTTGGTTCTGTAACTTTATAACCAACATTTTTAAAAGCATATGCTAGTAATAGTTCTTTACCTATTGGTGAAGTCAACTTCTCTAAAAGCTGCAAGTAATGGTTTTAGGTTTAATCTTAATAACAGATTTCTTTAATCCCTCAGGATCTTTTTGTTAATAATTTCCTATTAAATCCAATAATATAATCCTCCACTATGGTAAAATGACCATGTGCTATACAGTTTCTAATAGCAGTTAATAAAGCATTTATTTTTTTGAAAATGTAGTATATTTCATGCAACTATTATTTTTTTGACAATTAGAACAAATATTCCCTCAAAAAAATCTCCATTCATCATTACTTATAACATCCTTTGAACCTATCCACTTCACATCACGACTTTCATTCATTCCCATTTGGTTCATAACATAGGTAAATGAAAAATTCATCATATAACTTATCAGAAATCAATTCATTTTTTTATCTGATTGGTATGAATCAATATTCGGAGTATACCAAAGTAATTTTTATTACAGTATCCATTTCTTCTGAAAGTTTAATTGGTCTAGGACTGTGGTGTATTTTATAATTTTTCTCTTCTACTACTGCAACATTTCTTAAACATATCCCTCTCCTAATATGAAATCAATTAATATCAACTTTATTATAGCATAGATCATGTACATAAAAAAGGTGGCTGACCCAAAGGTCCTAAAATGTACTAAAGTTCATATGAGAGCTCATAGACGCAGTGGTTTATTGATATCTAAATTCGCTTTATAAAAGCTTTTTAGATATCTAATAAACTGTGTGAGGGGTGACTCGACAAAATCTTATTTCTCCGAAATCACGATTTTTGAGTCACTCCCAAAATAAAAAAGAGATGTCGATCCCCCTCCAAAAAAATAAAAACGGTGGAGGAGGATAGACATTTCTCATTAGTTTCATAATGTCATAAAAAAATCTAGAAAGTACAATATAACTTAATTCAAAATTAATACTTCTAAATCTTATTATTTTTCTTTGGATACTCTTCTCATTTCTGCTATAATCAAAGATGGAGAAAGGAGTTAGAGAGTGTAAAACTTCTAATAAAGATTGCGGTAGTCGTTTATTTTTCAAAGTTTTAGACTGAAGAAAAAAATATTACGAATAACGTATGCAACAGGAACTTAAAAAGAAGGTACTAAAAAAATTAGTATCTTCTTTTTTTCTAGTTCCCACTGCTGTGGCTACTTTTCTATGTAAGGAGATGGTCCTTATGCTCATAAGTAACAAAAATCTAGACGAAAGGAGTAGTCTTTTTGTCAATATTTGAGGCATTACAGCTAACGATTAATTTTTTTAGGCTTATCAACGCAGTATTAGCATTAGTTGTATCTATACTTTCCCCGAGTAAGATAATTATTTTTTTAATCATTATTTTCTTGAGTCTTCGACTTTAAAACGGTATCCTCTTTTTACATTTTTATTTTAACATAATAAAATTCAAAATAAACTATTGTACAAACTTATGAAATTATATAAACTATGATAGGTGTAAATCTTTTTGATTACTACTGTTCGGGTGTAACCCTTTGTTACTAACACGCACCTCAAGGCCCGGCTTTCACATTCGTTCCAGCCCCATTGTTTTTCGATAACCGCTCCCTCGTTAAACGGGTTTTATCTATTTTTTATTTCCAAATGGTTTTGTATATTCTTTCGTTATAAGTTTGTCAATTGAAATGTTGTGTGTTTGTTGTTCTCTGATATATTTTTTTAAAAATACTTTCATTTAATCCTATAGTACTTACATAATATCATGCTTACCAAAACTTTCTATTTTCATACTCATACTTCAAGTTTGAATCCATGTCAAATTTTTCAGCGAACCTTCCCCTTTCAAGTACCTCATAAAACTTGAAGCACTATATTTTAGCGATATTGATAATAGAAAATGTATATGATTTGACATTATATGTCCCTCCATTATTTCTACTCCTTTATACTGAGGTATAAATACGTTATGGTATTTACACTACCACTTTATATGCGATAAACTATTATGTTTACTTTGACATAATAAAAAATCATCCTTTCTTTATTTTTAGAACTTGAACTACTCCTATTTTATCAAGAAAGAATAATTTTTTTCAATTATTTAACTTTTTTCACACCCGAATAGTGAATATTTTTATTTCGAAGACTTTACCTCCTTTACTGACTAAAAGCATTTATATTTATAGAAAAGAGGAATTCTAAAAAGATTTAATACTGATTTATCAAAGATTTTACAACTCCACTTAACCTATGCCTTTGAATACTACATCTCTATATTTTTAATTAATTGATACATCGTCAATTACATTTTCTACAGTTTTGACAAAAAGAATTAATTGAATATAAAAATCTTTCACCTGTATTATCTGCAATATTTATGTAGCAAGCAGTTATTTTATACGGATCAAACAGCTCCGGATTTAAAATTAACTCGTCCGGTTGTTTCCGATGAAATGAGGGGTATAATAATAAAGTTTTTTTACAATTTAGTATTCTCGCATATGTTAGAATTTGAAAAAAACATCTGCATTTTTAAAAAATTCCGTAGGCTTTTATTTTTACATCTAAAACTGCATAGGCAGATTTTTGATAATTATAATTTTCATCCTCTGAAACATAGTTATAAAGTATATCAGGTAAATATTCTCTACCATCAACACAGATACCATTACTCAAAAATATCTGCATATTTATTCGATTCTGACCAAATATTATATAATTTAGACTCTGCTTGTTTAGTAAGTACTTTTTACCAACAAAAATCTCAAATAATCTATCAAAATTGATTAAAAACTTTCTCCCCCACAGAATTACCTAATTCATCATAGTCCATTTGGTCAATAATCATTGAGGGCATATAATAGCGACTGTCTGTACCTTGATGTATTGGAATTAAAAATTAATTTTTAATAGTTCACCCGCCTTTCCTCTACTAATAGTTCCTTTTAACATCCTCAAAATACATTAGCAGCTCTGATGATGTTTTTCTATATTCAGAAATTTTATTTAATTTTTAAAGCTGTAAGTATTAATTTATTAGGCAAAATATCAACTGTTAACTTGGATACTGACGTGATAACTGCTCTATTTTTATTTGTTATCTTATTTATAAAAAGTTTTTGTAGTTTACTTTACCCTTTAATTTTTGTTTTTCTATATCTCTTCTTAAATAATCCTGAAGGATTCCAGATTTTATATTTTTTTAAATTATCAATAAATAAACGAGCAACATCAATATCATTCTGTGTTTCTGCTACATCTAATATATTAGGACTATCTGTAGACCTGTACCCGTAAACAAACATATACATTCTAAATATATGTTCAAATCCTATTTCTTTATATTTTGGTCGTAGATTTATCTTTTCGATTTGGTGTAATGATATAACCAACATACGCCTTACTAATTGGAAGAATACTATTTATTCTATCCTCAGTTTTTCCAGATAATGTTATATTTTTTTATGAATTTATTAAAAATTCCTCTTCACCTTCCAAAATATGGATTAAATTTTTGACTTTCAATTTCAATATAATTATCCATGTGCATACCTACTGTTCAAACTCTGAACTTAAAGCTGATATAAATTCATCTATATCTTGAATCGAATCTGCTAGATTTTTCTCCTACTATTGCATTAATAGCATTATAATCATTAAAACTGTATTCTTTTTAATGTTGGAAGCAATACAAAGTTAAATTGATTCTTAAAATCATCTATTTCCCACTCCTCAGTTCCATTAGAAGGGATGAAATATGATTGCCCAAGTAACAGTTCCGAGTCACCTAGAACATTTAAAATTCTTTGATTAATAATTTTCAACATATTTCCTAAATCAAAAATGCTCTAATCGTATTTTTCTGATAGATAATCATAGTTAGGTTGTAATGTTATAAATGCAAATCTGCGTCGAATAGCTAAGTCTAAAAAATGCTATATTTCTGTCACTCGTATTCATTGTTCCAACTATATATAAATTTTTCAGGAATTTTTAAATCTTTGATATCATCAATCTCTTTTGATAATTGAACACTATAGCCTCTATCTAGAGCTAAAATTGTCTCACCAAAAAAATTTCCGCAATATTCTCCCCTATTTAATTCATCAATAATAAATAAAAACTTTTTATCTTTATTCTCTTCATCTTGAATTTTTGATATAAATTCTAAAAAGGCTCCTTTTTCTTGTCTCAACAACAGTTGCTCCATCTTTACTTACTAGCGTTTCTGAACCAATAAAAATCTTCATACGAATAACTCGCATGAAATTGAATCATCGCACTAACAGAGGAAAAAATTTTATTTTTTTCTAAGTAAATTAGTGTACCTTGATTTTTCCTACTCCTGGTACTCGGTCAAAACTATTTGTTTTTTTACTTAATAAGGTTGCTAGAATGTCTTCATCGCTTGGATTATCTCCATTTAAGGCAATATATTGATTTGTCAACTCAATATTTACCTCATCTCTTTGACATGGTTGATTCTCTCTATTTGATGTTATTACGGGAGTTTTACTATCAGAAAATTCCAAAAATTTAATCGTAATTCCTCACCACTTATAGGATTAGAGCTAGGGAACACTCGGTCTATACTAAGATCGTCTTCAAAGAGCCATAAGAAATCTTTTTGTAATTTTTAATAATTTACGAATATGCTTTTTCCAAGACTCTCGAAAAACTGCTTTTCATTTGGCTTACTTTCAAATTCAAATTTTTGTAAATCTAAATAACCAAACTGCTAAATAACGAAGTGAAATTTTCTTTCCACGTAAATAATTTTTCTTCCAAAAATTTCCTGATAATTTCGTTTTAATTTCAAATAAGAATCATTATCATCATATATGGGAACAATTAAATTTTTCTTTTGTATTGTATCTTTAATTCTTCCAACTACACTATTAAATGGTGTTCCAGGTTGATAAAAAACCTATTCTAGAAAAAAATTATTTGGAAAAATTAAAGCATTCTTATCTGCAAGCTCGCTTGAATCAAATAAACCAGCAAACATCCATATGGATTGTAAAAAAATCTTTCTTCTGTTTATCTGTCAATTTACTAGTCATAAAAAGTTACTGGATACGTTGTTGAAATACCAGCTTGTTTTGCCATAAGAAAAAAAGAAATAAGCTGTCATCGGTATCCAATTGTAGTTTCTTAAAAATAATTTATAGAACTTACAACATCTTCTTTGCTTATATATAAATACATATTAACTCCTCCTGTTTTTAATATCCGGCTTCTGCTAATTGCTTAACTATTGAATTTCCAATAGCCTCACCAAGTTTTGGTGGAACTGCATTACCAATAATTTTATATTTAGATGCAATTGAGTCCCCAATGAAAACATAATCATCTGGAAACGACTGAATACGAGCAATCTCCCTTACAGAATATCTTCTATTTTCAATTGGATGTAATATTCCACTATTTTCAGGTGTAGCTGCTGCAGTTATTGTTCCATTAATTTCATGCCTTGCAAATCTACGATAAAAGTTAGGAGACCTATATTTTTTCATATTATCCCTAATTTTTTTCATTCTTTTCGGAAGCTCTTCATATGGAATATTTTTCCATGATCCTCCTTCAGGAATAAACTTGACCAAATGTTGCCCTTGCGGAGATAAGTCCCAGACCTCATTTTGATTTGGTAATCCTTTAACTCCACTTATTGCATGTTCTACACACAATTTATCATAATTAAAAGTTGTTGGATTAGGAAATTTATACGTTATTCCTAAATCCTTTCTAATACCTACGATTATTACACGATATCGATTTTGAGGAACATCATAATCACTAGCTTTTAGCAAGCGATACTCTACTCGGTAACCAGGCCCTGTATTTTCTAATAAATAAACAATTGTATCAATTAGTTTCGACCCATCCTTATTTTTCATAGATAATAACCCTCTAACATTTTCCATAATAACTACTTTAGGATGTTTATATTCAATAATTTTAATTACTTCTAAATATAGATTACCGCGATCGTCCTCAGTACCCAATCGATTTCCAGCGCTAGAAAATGGTTGGCAAGGGAATCCACCAACTACTACGTCTGCTTCTGGCAAATCATGAACATTTATCTTAGTTATATCCCCTTCAAATATCTCTCCAATGTTATGCCTGTAGTTTTCAATTGCAGGTTTCAAAATGTCATTTGCAAACACTATATTAAATCCTGCTTTGATTAATCCTAAGTCAAGCCCTCCAGCACCACTAAAAAGGGATATTGTATTTAAAGTCCCTTTCATTTCAACAACTCTATTTTGTGTACTATCTAGTTCATCATCAAATAAACTAATTTTTTCAACATATTTCATTATATCTCCAATCTGGTATTTTAAGTTTTCGCAAATTCACTCTAGAACTTCTAACCTAACTCTTTAGTTTCCCCTAATCTAGAAAGAGATTGATTGGTTATTCCTACTGCCTCTTTCAAACTTGTCTTATTTAATCCTTTTACTCAATGCTAATATCCACAATTTATCGTATTTAAAGTCTATACATTCCCAAAAAACGAGTATTCTATCTATGTAAAATATTATAACATATTTGTCTAAAAAACTCATATGACAAAACATAACTCTTAATGAAAAATATATCTCATCTTAATCTTTTATTATTCGATTATTTAAGGTTTACTAGATATTATATTTTCTAACAAGCGGGTTTTTAATTTCTATTTTATTAACATTATTAAAATCATATTCAAAAAAATAGAAGCTATAATAATTTGATTGTCAGGGAAAATCCCTTTTTAAAATTTCTATCATTACCGAAATATTATCTTTATCCACTTCCCTTCCACTTGGTGAATCAAGTATAATAGGTAACTTTATATTCAATTTTTTTCTTCAATTGCTGATATATACCCTAATCTAAAAAGCAAACGCTAATTTATGTAATACTGCTCCTGTTAATGATTTCAAATCAGATGTAAATATTTCACCTTTTAAAAATATCACCTATCCCTAACTGTATAGCATATCCTCTACCTTATTTGAAATTTTTTTCTATATACTCATTTCCATTTTTAGTAATATTTTTTTATTTTTCTTAAAACTGATCTTTGTTTTTCCAGTTTTTGAAATTTGTTTACTTATAGCAATTTGATTTAATTGCATTCTTGATACTTCTTTATTAAATATTTCTAAAATAGATTCATCTTTAAAAAAATTTTTAATTGCTCATTCTCTCTTTTCTTTCTTTATGTAAATTTTCTATTGATAGTTCTGAATATTTGTTTGCTATATGAATGTTTTAAGTAACTCTGTTATATCCTCTAAGCCTAATATATTTTTCTGTCACCCTTTATTTCTTCTCCGGTAGGGGTAATTACAAGTAGTTTCATTTCTTCTATGAATTTTTAAACTTTCTATTATCTAAAAATAGTGTTATCTATTCTTTTTAACTCTTTTTAACTCTCTCTGTTGAATTAATAGTTTATCCAGTTCATTAATTACCTCATCATCATATGAATCTACTATAGTAGCATTATTTTCTTCCTGTATTGATTTTTCTATACTCTGCTACACTATAAATCTGCTTATATTTTTTTGTAAATCATTACTTATCTTCAGTTATTAAATTACTACAGTCTAGATTCGCTAATCCTCTAACAAGACTTTCGATATTAAACGTTAAATTACCAATTATTTTCCCCTATTTAATAAAGTCCATCCTTTTTCTCGATCAACATAAAAAGTACCTAATATATTTAAGAGAATATCTAAATTTAAACTATTAAACAAATAGCTATGTAATTCATATTGCTCACTTGGTAGTACAAAAGTTCGAATCTTTCCTCTACAATCATGTCAATTAATTCTTTTTATTTCGAATTAACTTTATTTCCCCAGTCCTTCAACTTCTAGTTTTAACTCTATATAACACTTTTTTTAAATTTTTAATTTTTCTAGTACTGGGAATATCATATCCTAAAGCCATAAAGCATAAGTCTTAATAAAGTTGTCTTACCTCGACTATTTTGTTCACTATAAATCAAATTAACTTCATCTGTAAATTCTATTTTTCTCTCATATATCCCTTCTTTTTATAATAATACTTTTTAAAAAAATCATAGGTTTACACTCTCCTTTATTCTTTTTATATTTAATTTATTTTTTTAATATGGTATATAGAATAACTTGAATCAATGCCTTTTCTAACTCAGAATCTTCGTCTGATAACGAGAAATCACTTTTATAATTTTCCCAATTACTTTCTATAAAAATCTAAAAAAATTTTTTTCAGAACGATTTTTTTCTGATTTAAAATCACTATAATCATAAATAACTTTTATAAAAAAATGAGATTCTTTCTGTATAAGTTTCTATTAAATCATCATATCTATGTAAAAACATCATCATAAATACTTTCATCTATAATTTCTAAAATATTATCTCCAAATCGTTTTATGTCTGTCACAATATAAATAATCGGCCAAATAATTTTTAGATTTTGTTAATTCTATTCTTTTATTTTTTTCTTAGTTCCATTATTAAAAAAATATCGGTTTGCCACACTTTCATTACTTTTTTTCCTATTCCAGAAGATGATAAATTTAAATCTGATAAAAAATTCATCTATTTTATTCTTAACGATTTTTATATCTTTCTTCATCTATATCGGTTTCAAAAGGCAATATATGAACCAAAAAAACTTTTCTTTATCTAAGGGATTTTCAATATCTTTTAAATAGTTATCCACTAAATCTTGAGCCTTCTTGGATAATGAACTATATGGTCTTTTTGACTCTCCTTCAAAGGAACCTACAGTAATCTTTTTCTTTAAAAGGATTTCTAGAATTAGTAATAAATATTAATCTTCTCACTTTCCCTTTTTCTTTTCCCTCAGATAATGTCTTCAATGCTTTCTTTAAATTACTGCGTACATTACTAAAATCATTAATTGGATCTGTAATACTTTTAGCTTGAGCCAATACATATTCCCCATTATCATAAGATAACTCAATATCTTCATAATCCCCTTCTAATCTAATACTTCTTAATCCCTTTATATCTTCCAACATTAAGACGATTGCAGCGTTCACCTGAAAATCAAAACCAAACATTACTGAATCTGCACTTCTTTTCCCCATTTTTCTCTCTCAACTTTCTACTAAATTTACCGTTTTTTTATATTAAGAATAGATTTTATATATATTACTCTTAATTTATCTTTCCACAGAATGCTCATATAAAACAAATTAAAATTATTTTTGTATCC
>BNJS01003256.1_pt1 | contig 31913 bp, 42 predicted proteins | sample 8540461 | NCBI WGS metagenome assembly BNJS01 (sample SAMD00202454, study PRJDB9452) | human saliva metagenome | isolation source: human saliva | place: Japan | reverse complement strand
AAGAGCAGGACGACTGCCCCCAGGAAGAGACTCAGTTGATTCATATATTGCTTCTATCTTTTTCCTGCAAAGGTACTGCATCCCGCCCTATTCCCTCCTCACAGGCCTTCTCGCCTCTCGTTGGAGTAGGCTTTGTGGGTAGCCCACCCTTGAGCCTATAGAGAGGGGGTATGAACCTATATAGGTCGCTATCCCGACCTCAGGGCTGACGCATCATACACAGTTGGAATTCACCAGAGCTCAAGGGCGAATAACTGCATCGGGATTAGCTGCACTCGCGGGATTCTATGCGGGAGGGGAAAATCAACCAGTACTGGTCGCTGATGTGACCAGTACTGGTCCGTGGTAGTAACCAGTACTGGTCGAAGGCGCGACCAGTACTGCTCCGATCGGTGACCAGTACTGGTTCGTTTTAGCTCCCCTTGCGAGAGGTTTTTTGTAAGCCCTCTCGAGGGAGGTATCTTAGTGTATAATAGGTTGTTGCTCTTCTGTGTGAGGCGGTGCTCTTCGGCTGGTGCTTGAGGGAAGGTGTGCGGGCTTCGGTGGTGGGAAGCTACCCTCCACTTTAATAGGATTAGTTGTATATCTTTGTGGGCGCAGGGACGGCTCCCCCTCCAGCGGAGGGAATGCCCGCTTCAGCTCTGGTAATGTCGTGTACCTGCCTATGAGAAATCTGGATGCTGACGACTGCGCTCTCTACTCATATGGTGACTTATACCTTATATAAATAGCAAATGAAGAAGCAGATACTTCTATCTCTTGTGCTCCTCGCAGGGGTGGGCACGGCAACAGCTCAGGTGCGTCAGCGCTCCTTGGGTATCGAATTGGGTTCGCATAATGCGGCGGTCTATGACCTGACTCTTGGTCGACATTTCTCTGTCACGGCTAAGGCGGGGCTGGTCCTTGAGGCTGGTTTTAGTGGCAAGAAGGATGTAAATGGCAAGCACTTCAGCTTCGGTGGGCTTACCCCCTTCGCAAGTCTGGAGCCCCGCTGGCACTTCTCTGGAGAGTCCTCGAGTGACCTCTACCACACGGGTGGCTACTTAGGCGTCCGCCTAAATGGCGCTTGGGATCGTGCGACGATCTTCGGAACGTCCTATCCCAAGGGTTATAATCGTCCTCTGTACACGCTGGGCTTTAGTCCTCGCTTCGGCTGGGTCTTTGGTGTGAGTGAAAGCTCTTACATCGGGCTCTCCGCTGGTCTGGAGTTCTTCCGTACCAGGATGGCCTACAATGAAGGGGAGACCTCTGGCGTACACCCAGAACGGAGGGTGTGATCCCTGTGAGCTTGGAGATGACCTACGGGGATTCGCTTTTTAGAGCAACTCATTCGGTGAAGTAGGGGATGCCCCGCTCATCGATCTCCCTCAGTGTGGGGCAGTATCCAAGCGCTTGGATACTGCCCCACACTCTTTTACTCGCCAGCTACTTTTATTTGATTTGTGCTGGCAGATGGCTTGCCTCGGGTGCTTTTTATTTTCGCTCGTCTGCTTCGTGTGGGGTAATCCGTGTGGGGTGGGGAGTGTACCAATCGGGGGTGGTCGTCCGTTCATCTATTGGCTTGTGCCCTGAACTTTATGGGTTCAGCGTCAGAGTACTATGGGGCGGTGACGCATCCGCATAGTGCTTCGCACCCGCTCGGTGCGCCTCTTCTTCCGCCATTCTTCTCATTCGATTTGTGCCAAATTTGCCCATTTACTCCACCCCTCTTTGAGTGTGGTGACAGGGAACTGTGATAATTCGGAATGAAGTGTGAATGTGTGAAAAAATGATATTGCGTATCTTTGCACCCAATTTGGTATGACTCCTGAGCTATCCACCCTCTTGGAAGTAGCTCACTCCCAATGAAATTTTATCAGAACGTTCAGCAAATGATCAGACGAATAGCCCTCCTACTCGTCCTCGCCTTCGTGGGTGCGACTGAGGGATTACATGCACAGCGCTTCGCCGTGAGCGCCAACCTCCCCGCTCTACTTACGGGGACCATCAGTGTGGAGCCGTCGGTGGCGCTCGGTGATCGCACTTCGCTCCAGCTCTCCTTCTCGGCTCGCCCAGGCCTCTTCAAGCTCCCCATGCCCGTCGGGCTTATCAATACCCTCTACGGTCATCTGGGTAATGTCGGCTTCAGCGAGCGCCTGAAGTGGGGCTCGGTAGAGCACGCCGAGATGGCGGCCTTCAGCCCTGCCCTGCGCTATTGGACGAAGGGCGTCTACAACCGTGGCTTCTTCGTCTCGGGGCATGCTCTCGGGATGGTCTACCGCTTTGGCGGGGGCAGTCTCTCTCGCACGTACTCTGAGGGCTTCCTCGTCGGTGCTGGGGGCTCTGTCGGCTACTGCTATGAGCTCGCGCCCCACTGGAACCTCGAGGCTGAGGTCGGTCTGGCTGGTGTATGGACCCGCTACGATGAGCGCTACAGCGCTAAGCAGGTGCGTACGGTAGATAAGAGCCGCGTCATGGTCCTGCTCTCACGTATCGGCCTGAGCCTGGCCTATGTCTTCTAACGCAATCTCCAGATAGATGAATCGAACGAAAATATATACGCTTGCCTCCGTCCTCTTGGCGGGTCTCGTCCTCGGCTCGTGTGCTCAGCCGCTGACGAAGAAAGTTTACTTCACCTCGGCACGCCCCCATGCCTACCTGCCTACCGACAAGGAAGAGAAGGCAGGCCGCACAGGTATGCTCTCCGAGATCGTCACCTATTCGCAGAAGGTCGACACGATACGCCGTGCCACCAAGGGCGATGAGAAGCCCAAGGACGACGGCATCAAGACGCAGGTCATCGAGGCGGTGACTGTCACCGCTGAGCGCCCCCGCGTGAAGATCTCCACCCTGCGTAAGGGCCGTATCAACCTCACCTTCCTCGTCACCGTGCCTCGTGCGATGATGGACGAGCGCTATCAGGTCGTCCTCTCCCCACGCCTCCTCACCGAGGACACGACGATGACGCTGCCCCCTGTCGTGCTGAAGGGTCGTGAATTTAAGGCGGCTCAGGACAAGGAGCAGAAGGCTCTGCAGGCCTTCCAGGAGAGCATCGTCGATCCCTCGAAGTATGATAGCGTCTTCTTCAATCGCAAGGCCCATCGCTCATTCATGCGGGGCGTCTGCAGCAGGACTACTATTCGGCTTACCGCCATCAGTCTCCCTGCAGCTGGCTTATGAGCGCTGGCGCCGCATCATGGAGGAGCGCTACCTCAATGCGAATGCCGCTCGTGCAGGGGCTTATGACACCAAGTACCACGCGAAGGCCCTCGATATGCTCGGGGCTGCCTACCGTGACGAACTCTCAGGTCGCGACAGCGTCGGCCAGCGTAAGGGCTTCGATATGCTCTATAGCCCCGAGCGCCGTGCCGCCCTATCTGGCACGTGGCGAGCGCCAGCTCGACAGCACGAACGTCCCTAGAAGTTCCGTATGCTCTTTGAGCGTGGCTGGACGATGGACTCCATCGAGAATAAGTCCTTCACCGAGAAGGACTCCCTTGAGGTAGCCCAGCATACGTACAACTTCCGTGCTATCGCTCACAACGAGAGCCGCCGCACGAACGCCGATACCTACCGTCGCCACATCGTCCACTTCCCCCTCATCGAGGAGACGCAGTATGAAGCTGGCGTCACCCCTGACAAGGACTTCGTCTATCTCTATAGCCGTGACCTCGAGGTGACCCCACAGATGAAGAAGCGTATGAAGGTCATCGTCGACTCGCGTATCTCGGCTATCGACCAGAGCACGTGGATGCAGCGTGGTGTCGATACCCTGACCTTCGTCATCTCGGGGTATCAATGACCTCGTGGACGCTACCCTCATCGATCGCCCTCAACGAGAAGCCCGAGGCCGCTGCCGAGTACAAGCTCGGTCTGGAGCGTATGGCCGCCCGTGATTACCGTGGTGCCCTCGAGTACCTCCGTAAGTATCCCGACTACAATGGCGCTCTGGCGCTGGCCGGTATGGAGGAGGATGAGCGTGCCCTGATGGTGCTCAATCAGCCTCGGTGCCAACGGCAAGGTCGAGTACCTCAAGGCGATCTGTCTCACCCGCCTCTCGCGTCACGAAGAGGCGAAGGCTGCCCTCCTGCGCGCAGTGAAGCTCCAGAGCTTCCTCGTCTACAAGGCGGAGACTGAGGCGGCACTGGCTCCGCTGATGACGGATCCCTGCCTTCGTCACTGCAGCTCAAGAGTGGAGGCCGAAGAGCTGGACGAATAAGCCCGCACTACGTAATATGATCGAACGAAGCCCCTGCTACCGGTCGGTAGCAGGGGGCTTCGTCGTATCGAGGGTAGGGGGATGGGTGAGTGTTTGTATCTTTGACCCGATGCTTCGCCCCGTGCTGACAGTATGCGATATGAACGAAGCGGATAAGACAATGAGAAAAGTATTGGTTAGTGGCCGTGATGCTCTTGGCTCTTTGCTGGGGAGCAGAGGCCGAGCGTGACAGAGTCCCAAGTCGGTCTTCAGTCGAGCGAGAGCGTGATCACCTCTTTTCGGAGATCAAGACACTGCGGGAGAATACCCTCCGTCGTATCAAGGAGGCGTCTCCTGCGCTGGCGGATCGGCTGGTCTATGAGATGTTTTATGTCGTGGAGGGTCGCGCTTATGATCTGTGGCATCCAGCGACATCTATCGAGCACTTCATCTATGGTGACCGAAAGGTCTCTGAGAAGGCACATCGTTTGGATCAATTGCGTAAGCCATACGAAGCGCTTGGGCTTATCTACGACTGTGCTTCGAGCCAGGCCAGCCCTCATCAGGTGAGAGTGTATGTGTCAGAGACCTTCTACGAGCCCTTCTATCCCTATATCTCTAAAGAATTAATCGACTTTATCGGCTTGGCACGGGTAGCTTGGAATATCAGAGATACCTATGTGTCGGGGATTATCCCTGAGTAAGCTTATATCCCACAGAGGCGAGCTATATCGTCGGACTGGAGCGCTATATCCAGGCTTATCCCAAGAGCCGCTATCTGTTTACTGAGGACTTCAGCCGTGGTGGAGCTGAGGGCGGAGTCACTGAGGGGATTGTCGATCGCTACAATTACGGTTCGCAACTCTTTTTTTCTTTGGGATGGGTGAAAACTTTGATCGTCCTGTCGGGGAGTACACTTGGCGGGCTATGGAGGAGTATCTGAAGCTAATGCCTGCGGGAAATCTGGTCCCAGTCATCAAGGAGATCCGCAAGATAGGTCACCCTTATAAGGAGGTCAATGAGCGTCTCGCTTCGCTCACCGGGGCCCTGGGCTGAGTTATTGGAGTCACGTCGCGTCGCGATGCCGCGTAGTGTAGCTCCAGAGGTGACGAAGCCCCAAGAAGAGCTGGTGCGTCGTACCGACCAAAGGATCTACGAAGAGCTGACTAAGCTTATTTCTCCCCAGGGCGCTCTGAAGAGCCATTTACCCTGGAGGAGAAGTCGCTCGCTTATGACCCTCGTGAGAAGATGCTCTCGGTGCGCGTGACCTTCTCGTGGCCCAATCGGGATGACGACACTTCTCCCCATGAGCTCTCTGGCCTCTTGGTTGTCTATCCTTCGCCAGATGGCTCTCAGAGTGGGCGAGCTCGCTTCTACTATGATAGCTGCAGCCGCTCTCTGATGAATGTCTCGCCTGCTATGGCCTTGCAGAAGCTCGCTGAAGGCTATGAGATCACGCTCAAGTAGTCGGTCATAATCAGGAGATAGAAGTAGGGGATACGTGGGAGTTCACTACTTTTGCAGGCAATGAAGAAGCTAAAGATCACGGAGATGGAGCGCCTCACGACAGAGGCCTTCCGTCGTGAAACGAAGCTCCCCATCGTCGTCGTCCTCGATGATGTGCGGAGTATGAATAATGTCGGGTCGGTCTTCCGCACCGCTGATGCCTTCCGTCTGGAGGGGCTCGTCCTCTGCGGGATCACGGCTCGTCCCTCCCCATCCTGATATTCACAAGACGGCCCTCGGTGCAGAGGATTCGGTCGAGTGGCGCTATGCAGCCGACAGCGTCGAGGCCGTCCGCGAGCTTCGTGCTGCGGGCTACGAAGTCCTGGCGCTGGAGCAGGCCCACGACAGCGTGTCGCTGGAAACCTTCGCCCCACAGCCTGGGGTGCGCTATGCCCTGGTCTTAGGTAATGAGGTGCGCGGTGTGCGTGATGAGGTGATGGCCGAGGTCACGACCTCGCTGGAGATCCCCCAGCACGGCACGAAGCACTCCCTGAATGTCAGCGTCGCAGCAGGTATCGCTCTCTGGCAGCTCGCTGCGCCTTTGCTCCCCACACTCCGCCGATGAACCACGACGCTACGCCCCTTGTCGAGACGACCGAGGACGGGAGCCTCACGCTCTTTGCCCCGACCTTTGGCGAACACTATCACTCGACGCATGGCGCCGTGCAGGAGAGCCTACATATATATATAGGTATGGCGCTCGAGGAGTGTCTCTGTGCGGAGCGAGGTGCGACGGAGCCCCTCAGACTCTTCGAGGTGGGCTTCGGCACGGGGCTCAATGCGCTCCTCACTTGGCAGCGAGCCGAGGCAGAGCGCAGGCCCGTACATTACTATTCCATCGAGAAATATCCCGTCGGCCCCGAGGTCTACGAAGCCCTCCACTATGAGGGTGTGACGGGGCCACTGGATCCTACCGAGACCCTCGGCGCACTCCACACCGCTCCGTGGGGCGAGGCGGTGGTGCTTAGCCCCTTCTTCACCATCGAGAAGCTCCACGGCGACCTCACCGAATGCACCTTCCCCGAGAGGGCTTTCGGTCATCTATTACGATGCCTTCTCCCCGAGAGCCAGCCTGAGCTATGGGACGGAGGAGCTCTTCGCTCGCCTCTTCGCTGTCGCCCTCCCCGAAGCCGTTCTCACGACCTACTGCGCCAAGGGCGAGGTGCGCCGTCGCCTCCAGCGTGCGGGCTTCCTCGTCGAGCGTCTCCCTGGCCCTCCGGGGAAGCGTGAGGTGCTACGTGCCCGTGTGCCGAGGTAGCACCTCATATCATTCTCTCTTACTATCCCTCCGCTTGTCCTGCGTATGTTCCTACTTATCTCCCCTGCCAAGACCTTCGCGACAAAGGCCAAGGTGCCTCGTGACCTCACGATGACCTCGCCCCACTTCCTTGAGGAGGCGCGCACGATCATGGCCTCTGTCCTTCGCCTTAGCCGAGAGGAACTTGCCTCGATGCTCCAGCTCAGCCCCAAGCTCCGTGACGAGGTCTATGCCCGTCTGCGCACCTTCTTCGATCCCGAGGTTACAGAGATGCCCGCCGTGCTGAGCTATACGGGGATGGTCTTCCGTAAGCTCTCACCCTCTACATTCACAGCGGAGGACTGGGCTTATGCTGCCGAGCATCTACGCATTACCTCCTTCGTCTACGGCCTGCTCTCGCCCGAGACGGCTATTCGCTACGACCGTATGGAGGGTGCGGTACAGCTCCCCGATCTCTTCGATGGGCGACTCTTCGACTACTGGCGTGATCGCCTGACGCCCTACCTCATCGAGGAGGTGAAGCGTGCTGGCGGTACGCTCCTCTTCCTGGCAAGTGACGAGATGCGTGGGCTCTTCCACTGGGCGAAGGTCGAGCGTGCTGTGCGTGTCATCACGCCGAATTTCCTCGTGCGCCAGCCTACGGGTCGCCTCAAGCAAATCGTCGTTTACACGAAGATGGCGCGTGGCGCGATGGCGGGCGAAGTCATTCGTCAGCGCCTCGAGGATGAGGACGCTCTGCGTGCACGCACTCCCGAGGGCTTCGTCTTCGCGCCCGAGGAGTCGACCGATCGCGACTGGACGTTTGTCTTAGGTTAAGCTCTTCGCCTTACCTATCCATAGGAAGAAAATAAAAAGCACCCAGCAGGTAGATACGATGAGGCCTATCTGCTGGGTGCTTTTATTTACGCTCTTTGGGTGCAAAACTATATAGCTTTGGGCTGATCCCTATATAGCTTTGGGAAGTGACCTCTATTAAGTTATTGCTCCGCGTAGGGGATGAAAGTTGTGGACGAGTAGCCGATAAGTTTGGGCTACGTACGTGGCTCTAATATCTCCGTGCGTGGATATTTGGACTGACGTGCCTGGTCTTTAAGACTACGTACGTAGACAGAGGAAAAGCACTACGTGAAGACGCTTTTTTCTTCGCAAGAACAGTACTTTTCCCTTCGCTGGATAAGCGGAATACTTGAGATAAGGCGGAGGGCTTGCCTGATCACTTCGGAGAGGCATATCGTGGGGCTGGGCGCGCGATACCTTAGCAGAATAAATAGCGGGTAGGGCTCTCGGCAATAGCCTCATTATTGGACTTGGGAGACGGAAAAGGTGGGGTGTACTCTGTCGTTTGTCTTGACTTGGAGGTGCGATATGGGGGATAGGGTGGTGCTTATCCTGTCAATATCACACACCAAAGTGGCGAGGGAGGAGGGGATAAATACGCATCATTAAGTATTTTATTAAGCTATCTTCTAATGCTTTATCTGAGGCACTTCCGAGGGGGTAAATAAAAGCTAAGCGAAAGGGCTTGCTATTCATCTTTTTATTGATAACTTTGCTACGAGCAGAGGCGATGATCGCAGCGTGCAGGTCGCCAGCTGCTCGCATATAGACGCTCCTATAAATATTCATCCACAAATATCTGCTCTTATGAAGAAGCACAATTTCTCGGCTGGGCCATCGATCCTCGACGAGAGCGTAATCAGAGATGCTGCTGGTGCAGTCCTTAACTACCAGGGCACTGGCCTCTCTATCCTCGAAGTTTCTCACCGTGCTAAGGAATTCTCTGCAACGATGGAGGAAGCACGTAACCTCATGAAGGAACTGCTCGATGTACCCGAGGGGTACGAAGTGCTCTTCCTCGGTGGTGGTGCCAGCCTGCAGTTTGCACAGGTTCCTATGAACCTCCTCAAGAAGAAGGCTGCCTACGTCGATTCAGGTACGTGGGCAAACAAGGCTGCTAAGGAAGCTAAGGCCTTCGGTGAGGTCATCACCTTCTCCTCTAAGGATGACAACTACATCTGGTACCCCAAGCCATGGGAAAAGAACGAAGTACCCGATGACATTGACTACCTCCACATCACGACCAACAACACGGTCTATGGTACGGAGCTCCGCTACGATCCCGATGTAAAGGTCCGTCTCGTAGGGGATATGTCTTCTGACATCTTCACCCGTCCCTGTCGATGTATCTAAGTACGACCTCATCTATGGTGGTGCTCAGAAGAACATCGCTCCTGCTGGTGTCACCTTCGTCATCGTACGCCGTGATGCTGTCGGTCACATCGAAGACAACCGCATCATCCCCACGATGCTGAAGTACGACACGCACTTCAAGGACTCTATGTACAACACGCCTCCTGTCTTCCCCCGTCTACGTAGCTCTGCAGACGATGAAGTGGTACAAGGAACTCGGTGGTGTCAAGGTCCTCGAGCAGATGAACCTCGAAAAGGCTGGCATGCTCTACGATGAAATCGACCGCAACCGCCTCTTCCGCGGTACCGTCAATACCGAAGACCGCTCGATCATGAACGTATGCTTCGTCCTCAACGACGAGTACAAGGAGCTCGAATCCGAATTCTACGACTTCGCTGTCTCTCGCGGTGCATACAGCTTCAAGGGTCACCGCTCTGTAGGTGGCTTCCGTGCTTCTTCTACAACGCTCTGCCCAAGAGCAGCGTCCAGTTCTTCATCGACCTGATGAAGGAATTCGAACGTAAGCACTAAGCTTCCCTCTCCTTAAAGAAGATAAACGTAACGGCACAGACCACCCCGACCCTCATCGCTGTGGGCGAAGAGTGGTCTGTGCCGTCGCTTATCTCTATCCCATCTCACACGCTTCAAATACACATCTATACATCATGTCAAAGGTTCTTATTGCCACCGAAAAACCCTTCGCTGCTCCCGCAGTAGCTGGTATCAAGCAAATCCTCACCGAAGCTGGCTTCGAAGTAGTCCTCCTCGAAAAGTACACGACTAAGGCTGAGCTCTTGGCAGCTGTCGCCGACGTCGAAGCAATCATCATCCGTAGCGACATCATAGATGCCGAGGTCTTCGACGCTGCTAAGCAGCTCAAGATCGTCGTCCGCGCTGGTGCCGGCTACGACAACGTAGACCTTGAGTCCGCTACCGCTCACGGCGTATGCGTGATGAACACTCCTGGGCAGAATGCTAACGCTGTAGCTGAGCTCGTCTTCGCTATGCTCCTCTTCTGCGTACGCAACCGCTTCAACGGCACCTCTGGTACTGAGCTCAAGGATAAGAAGCTCGGCCTCCTGGCTTATGGTAACACGGGCCGCAACGTAGCTCGCATCGCTAAGGGCATCGGCATGGATATCTATGCTTACGACCCCTTCACGCCTGCCGAAGTCATCGAGAAGGAAGGTGTACACGCTGTCGCCAGCCAGAAGGAACTCTTCTCTACCTGCGACATCGTCTCCCTCCACATCCCCGCTACGCCTGAGACTAAGGGCTCTATCGGTCGTGAACTCGTGAGCCCTCATGCCCTAAGAAGGGTATCCTCGTGAATACCGCTCGTAAGGAAGTGATCAACGAACCCGAGCTCATCGCCCTCCTCAAGGAACGCGAAGACCTCCGCTACCTCGCTGATATCCGTCCAGGCGCTCACGAAGAATTCGAAACTGCTGCTGGCGAACGCTACTTCTCGACCCCCAAGAAGATGGGTGCTCAGACGTCTGAAGCCAACACCAACGCTGGTCTGGCTGCTGCTCGTCAGATCGTCGGCTTCATCAAGGAAGGCAACGAACGCTTCCGCCTGAATAAGTAGTCCGACTACCTTACGTCACTATCTTCCCACCTTAGATAAGACTTACCTCCATGGCTATCATCAAACCTTTCCGTGGTATCCGTCCTCCACAGGACCTTGTAGAGCGTGTAGCTTCTCGTCCCTACGACGTACTCAACAGCGAAGAAGCCCGTGCTGAGGCTGAAGGCAATGAGATGTCTCTCTATCACATCATCCGCCCCGAGATTGACTTCCCGTGGGTACCGATGAGCACGAAGAGAAGGTCTACCAGAAAGGCTGCTGAGAACTTCCCGCCTCTTCCGTGAGAAGGGCTGGCTCGTACAGGACGCTAGGAGAACTACTACGTCTATGCCCAGACGATGAATGGCAAGACGCAGTACGGTCTCGTCGTCTGCGCCGCTGTAGAAGACTACATGAATGGGGTCATCAAGAAGCACGAGCTTACCCGCCGCGACAAGGAAGAAGACCGCATGAAGCATGTCCGCGTGAACAACGCTAATATCGAGCCCGTCTTCTTCGCCTACCCCGCGAAGGATGAGATCAATAAGATCGTCGCTAAGTACACCAAGGAGACGCCCGTCTACAGCTTCATCGCTCCTCTCGATGGCTTCGGTCACGAGTTCTGGATCATCGATGATGCTGCCGACATCCAGCGCATCACGGAGCTCTTCGCAGAGATGCCCGCTCTCTACATCGCTGACGGCCACCACCGCTCTGCGGCTGCTGCCCTCGTAGGTGATGAGAAGCGTAAGCAGAACCCCAACCACACGGGGAACGAAGAGTACAACTACTTCATGGCTGTGTGCTTCCCCGATGACCAGCTGACGATCATCGACTACAACCGCGTAGTCAAGGATCTCAATGGCCTGACGAAGGAAGAGCTCCTCAAGAAGCTCGAGAAGAACTTCATCGTCGAGGACATGGGGTACGGAGATCTACACGCCTAAGGGGCTGCACAACTTCTCCCTCTACCTCGGGGATCACTGGTATTCACTCACGGCTAAGCCCGGTACGTACGATGACAACGACCCCATCGGCGTGCTTGACGTGACGATCTCTTCTAACCTCATCCTCGATGAGATCCTCGGCATCAAGGACCTCCGCTCTGACAAGCGTATCGACTTCGTCGGCGGTATCCGTGGCCTGGCGAGCTGAAGAAGCGTGTCGATAGCGGTGAGATGAAGTTTGCTCTTGCACTCTACCCTGTCTCTATGAAGCAGCTGATCGATATCGCTGACTCGGGCAATATCATGCCTCCTAAGACGACGTGGTTCGAGCCTAAGCTCCGCTCAGGTCTCATCATCCACGAGCCTCGTCTAAGAGACTGCCCTCCTTTCGCACCAGCCCCCGAAGCCTTCCCTCCTGGGAGCTCTTCGGGGCTGTTGCTTTTCCCCTTCTTTTGCCACCAAATACATCCATCATGATCTACACATTACCCCTTGGTGCGTCCATGCGCCGCGCCCTTTCCTTGTCCCTCTCTCTTCTACTTCTCGCGGGGTGTAGCGCCCGAGATAATGGCTTGCCTCTCCCTAAGCCCCAGCCTAAAGAGGGCTCATCGACCCTGCATCTCTCGGTGCGTGCCCCACGGAGCATCGCCCTGCGAGGCCTCGATGAGGAGGATCCTATGCTCCGTATCTCCACGCTTCACTTTGCTTTCTACTCGGAGGATACCCAGCTCTCCACTCAGCTTCGTGAGGTCAAGGTGACCTCGGTGGATCAGCTCAAGGATATCAAGCTCTCACTCCCCGAAGGAGCTTATAAGCTTGTGGTCGTAGCCAATGCCACGCGTCCTCTGCTAGAGCATATCGCTATTGGCCGTCCCCTGAGTGGTATCTCAGGCTATACGGCCTACCTCATCGATGACCTCTCAAGGCTTCGGAGTCTAATGTCTCGATCTCGCAGCTCAATGAGCAGGGAGCTATCTCTGTGCCCAGCTCGGCCTTCGGTGTCTCCGCTCCTCAGGTACAGGTGACGCTGGAGCCTACGCTAGCGCGTGTCCTCGTCTATGGCGAGCCCCAGCTCCCTACGGGCGCCACTCGGGGGAATGCTCCTGCGGACTATCTCGTCAATGGCATCGCACGCTATACGGCTCCACTCCGTCCGCTTGGCCTTCTGCGCTCGGGGGTGAAGGAAGTCGCAGGCGATGGATCTGCCGCTGCGGACCGCTATCCCTCGAGCCGTCTCTATGAGCAGTGGGGGACTTCTGCGCCTACGAGGCTCGCTGAGTACCTCTCTTACTACACTCCCGAGATGATCCTCGGTAAGACGTCGACGGTGATACCTCGTGCAGCCCCTCCTCGCCGGTGAGGAGGCTTTCGCTGCGGCACGTAAGAGCCAGCCCTATTATCTCCGTGAGACGACGCTGCCTCCTACGGCTTATCTCACGGGGCCTGTGCCCACGGTCGTTCTGCGCTTCCCCTATATCCCATCAGGTCTGAGTCTGCAGGGGGATGAAGGGTGGTTCAGCTTCGAGGGCTGGTATTACCCCGAGCGTGAGCTACGCCAGATCATCAAGACGGGTACGTCGTCCAATGCCCGCCTCCAACAGGCTGTCCAAGATGCAGCGCTGACGGAGGGCTCGCTGTCGGCCCCCTTCGAGTCGCACGGCATCAGCTTCCACCACCATGGCTACTGCTACTACACGATACCTATCCGCCACTTCGACGATAGCGAGGCTCCGGAGAAGATCTCGCATGGGCGCTATGGCTTGGTGCGTGGCAATGAGTATCGCATCCACGTGACGCGCATCCTGCGCCCTGGCTCTGCACTGCCTCCCGACCTCTCGAAGGACCTGCGACCACTGACCGAGGAGCGTGATCTGCGCTCGGTCGTGCACGTGAGGCCAGTCGTTAGCCGTTCGCACGAAGCGCATCTGTAGTCGCTTCGGAGTATCTACTCACTAAGACTGAGCCCCTCACCATAGATTAGCTATGGTGAGGGGCTTTGCTATGGATGATGAACCAGATGCGAAGTGGGGACGTTATAGATAGAAAGCGGCCTCAGCTCGGAAGGAGGAAGAGCTGAGGCCGTACAATCCATGTGTATTTGTCAGGCGATGGTCCGGTGAGGTGACCATTAGATTTGAGGCACGATAAGATTGCTTCGAATTGGTATAACAAAGGTGTGAAGTTTCTTGCGTAAAAGCAAGCAATTTCGCGACGCCGAAAAAAACTTTAATCTCCCTTTACAAGTGTCCCCACGGATAACCAGAAAAGGAGGGTTTGAATAGTAAAAAGGATGGGGTATCTCCATCCTTTTTTTACGCTTTGCATCAGCGAGATAGGGCGAGATTTTGCCCGTCAAAATACTAAAAATATTTAGCGAAGGGTGTCCCAGCTTCATCGATTGGATGGAGTTGGGCTTTTTCTATGGTGAGGGATGGGAGCTCGTCGGAGTGCTTCCTTCTCGCTCGTGATTTTGCTGAGCTCAAAATGCCCTTGCTTTCGGCGCTCTACATGGAGGAGATATACGTCTTTGCGCTGAGGGAAAAAGTAACCCGTATTAGTCTCTCGTCAAACCTATATTGGTCAGCGTGCAAACCTATATTGGTCTGCATGCGAACCTATATTGGTCGATGATCGGACCAGTACTAGTCACGCGTCGAACCAGTATTGGTCAGCGTGCGAAGCAGTACTGCTTACTATTGGCAACCAGTAGTGGTCCGACTCATTGACCAGTACTGGTCGCACCACCCCCTTCTCAGAGTGCGGTGTGAAGCGTATGTATATGAGGGGATTGTGCGTGGTGTTTGGCGCCGGTCATTGGGGCGCAGAGCTGGAGGTATTCTCGTGGGGAGAGATGGTGTGTGTGGGCTATTTCTTCAGCCCCTTGATGCGGGAGGGATTCTGTTTGACGAAGTCTGCCCAGTTCTTCGTGGCGCCTGCAGAGGCGGAGCGCAGGGGAGAGGAGGTGAGAAGTGGTGGCAGAGAGCGGCTGCGAGGCCGTCGGTGGCGTCAAGTTCGCGGGGCATCTGATCCTGCGGGATCTTTAGATAGCGCTGTACCATGCCCGCGACTTGCTCCTTGGAGGCGGCACCGTTGCCCGTGATGGCCTGCTTGATACGCATAGGGACGTATTCGGTGATGGGGATGTCGCGCGTGAGGGCTGCTGCCATCGCCACACCTTGGGCGCGGCCGAGCTTGAGCATACTCTGGACGTTCTTCCCGAAGAAGGGGGCCTCGATAGCCAGCCTCGTCAGGGTGGAATTCATCGATGAGGCCCTGCACCCGCTCGAAGATACGCTTTCAGGCGGAGGTAATGGTCCTCGTACTTGCTGAGGCTGATGACCCCGAGAGCCAAGAGACGTGCCTCCTGCCCACGGACCTTGATGAGGCCGTAGCCCATGACGATGGTCCCGGGGTCGATGCCCATGATGATGCGCTCTGACATAGCTGCTCCTTATATATATAAGGTATAGTTCGGTGGCAGGTGATTAGTCGATCACATGCATGATCGTGCTGAAGCCTAAGACCGCTTCGCCGAACTGCTTGGTGAGGAGATCTGCCAGGCGGAGCCCCGTGTTTGAGAGGATGTCCTGTAGGTGCACCTCGCCCTCGGCGTAGAAGTGCAGGGCATAGGAGAGTGCCTCGGGGTGCTCTTCGTGGGGGACGATGCGGTGCAGGCGAGGGTGCTGTACGAGGCTATCAGCGTGGAGGGCAGGGAGGTAAACCTCACGCATGAATGCGAGGAATGCCTGCTGAGTCTGAGGGGCAAGGACGAAGGTCGTATTGTATAGGATCATCAGGATCGTCGTAGAGAAAGAGGGTGGTGAGTGCGAGATTTTTTTCGCTCTCTTATTAGGGGCAAAGATACTTTGAAATAAAAATATTTTACTACCTTTGCACCGACAATGAAGATCAAGCGGATCTCGTCACACTTATATATATGGGGTATTAGCTCATCTGGCTAGAGCGCGACACTGGCAGTGTCGAGGTGAGCGGTTCGAGTCCGCTATACTCCACGCAGCTCTGAGGGTGCTTCACAGCCCCTTGTCTGTATAATACTGCGAAGGCGCACAGGAGGTTGCCTAATGAGAAAAAGGCCCTCAACGACGCTAGTCAGCGGGTGGATAACGGAAGAAATCCCCTGCGATCACGGTAGCTCAGACGTCTTGGCTTATTGCCGAAACGGATTGTTGCCGTATATTTGCAGTGTTATTCATTACGAATTCGAAATCAATAACTAATTAACGTAAGAAAGAAAGATGAAGAAGTTTTTCGCATTCGCATTTGTAGCTGTAGCAGCTGCTTTTGCTTCATGTGCAGGTAACAACGAGCAGAACGCTCAGGACTCTACGGCTAAGGATAGCGCTACGATCGTTGAAACGGTTGTTGCTACGGTTGACAGCGCTGCTGGCGTTGCTGGCGCAGCTATCGACTCAGCTGCTTCTGCAGCTAAGGCTGCTGTTGACTCTATCGCTAAGTAAGCATAGGTCCGACCAACTGATTAGCCACGGGCACGATGTCTCCCTCGGAGATGTCGTGCCCGTGCGCCATTATAGGGGTCGAGGTGTCCAGCCTTGGGGTGGTCTTCGCCCTTTAGGCTATGGGCAAGATGCCGTATCTTTGTATAGCTAATAGGATAGATATGATCACAGTAGAGCGCTACCACGATATCAGTATGGGCCACCGTGTCGTCGGGCACGAGAGCAAGTGCCGTCATCTGCACGGGCACAACTATCGCATCCACTTCGTCTGCACGGCCCCCGGGCTCGATGGGGTGGGGCGCGTCATAGACTTCTCCGAGATCAAGGAGCGTCTGTGCCAGTGGCTTGAGGAGAACTGGGACCACAAGATGGTGCTCTGGGCTGAAGATCCCACTGCTCTCCCGAGCTGCGCCGTCTGGTGCCCGAGGATCTGTGCGTCGTCCCCTTCAATCCCACAGCAGAGCAGATCGCTATGCATCTGGTCTCCGTCGTCGGGCCTCAGCAGCTCGAAGGGGACGGGGGATTACGCTCGTGGCATGCCGCGTCGAAGAGACCCGCAAAGTGCTCCGCTTCCTATCAGATTTAGTGCCCCAGAGAAGCCGGGACATTGACTATCTTTGTAGATACGATCGACTACTACTCACACTATAACTAAGCAATGATGAACATCCGTACGTTAGCTTTACTTGCTATGGCGACCACCACCCTTGCGGTGACTGAGCTTCCCGCGCAGGAGCAGCACCGTAGCCCCACCCTCGAAGAATATACGCTCGGCTCGCCGAAGGCGCTCCGTCGTACCTCGCTCCGCTCCCTTCGCTGGCTCGGTAGCGACTATGTGTACATCGATAGCACGCGCCTCGTCGATCGGCACGCCGACAGCCGCTCACCCAGAGAAGACCCTGCTGAGTCAGGATGAGTTCCTCGCGATCATCGGCGAGGCGACAAAGGGCGCGGGGGCAAAGTACTTCACGCCCTTCTCCGTCGTAGATGAGGGGCTCCTCATCCCCTTCGGCAAGAAGCATTACCTCATCGATCCACAGACCAAGAAGCAGATCGCAGCCTTCGAACGCGCTGGCCGTGCTGAGCAGGCCTTCGCTCTGGCTCCTCGTGCTAAGCATGCTGTGGCGGTGCGTGACAACAACCTCTTCCTCCTCCTTCCCGATGGCTCGTCGAAGCAGCTGACGACCGATGGCACGCCCACGCTCGTCTACGGGCAGAGCGTGCATCAGAATGAGTTCGGGATCAATGGCGGGCTCTTCTGGAGCCCCGACGGGAGCCGCCTGGCCTTCTATCGCATGGACCAGAGCATGGTGACTCCTTATCCCCTCGTTCACATCAATACCCGCAAGGCTACCGAGGAGAAGCTCTATTACCCCATGGCTGGTATGCCCAGCCACCACGTGACCCTCGGGATCTATGACGTGGCTTCGGGGCAGACCACCTACATCAAGACGGGTGAGCCTAAGGAGAAGTACCTGACGAATATCTCTTGGGCCCCCGATAGCAAGACGGTCTACATCGCAGAGGTCAACCGTGAGCAGAATCACATGGACCTCAAGGCCTACGACCCTGCTACGGGTGACTACATCAAGACCCTCTTCTCCGAGCACAACGACAAGTACATCGAGCCTCAGTGGCCCATGCGCTTCATCCCAGGGCGTGATAAGGAGTTCGTCTGGCAGACGCGTCGTGACGGCTACACGCACCTCTATCGCTACAATGTCAATGGGAAGCTCCTCGGGCAGATCACCCGTGGCGAGTGGGAGATCACTGACTTCCTCGGCTTTGCTGACGGCGGTAAGACCATCGTCTACAGCTCCACGCAGCTGAGCCCCATTGACCGTGTCATCGCTTCGGTCAGCATCGACGGCCGCAAGACGCGCATCCTCACACCACAAGCTGGCTGGCATGTCGGTCAGCTCTCTCCGGACGGGAAGTACCTCCTCGACACGTATGAGTCGCTGAAGACCCCCACGGAGAACCGCCTCCTCTCGGTGGCTACGGGCAAGCCTATCGCTACCCTCTACCAGTCGAAGGACCCCGAAGCTGGCTTCATCAATCCTGAGATCACCTTCGGCACGATCAAGGCTGCCGACGGCGTGACGGACCTCCACTACCGCCTCCTCAAGCCTACGAACTTCGACCCTGCGAAGAAGTATCCCACGATCGTCTACGTCTACAATGGCCCTCACGCTCAGCTCGTGCAGAATCGCTTCCACGCAGGTTGCCTCGGCTGGGACCTCTATATGGCTACCAAGGGCTTCGTCATTTTCACCGTTGACGGCCGAGGCTCAGCTCACCGCGGGGCAGCCTTCGAGCAGGTCATCCACCGCCACCTCGGGAAGAATGAGATGGCCGACCAGATGAAGGGCGTAGACTTCCTCAAGAGCCTGCCCTACGTCGATGCCGACCGCATCGGTGTCGCTGGCTGGAGCTATGGTGGCTTCATGACGACGAACCTCATGCTGACCTACCCCGATGTCTTCAAGGTAGGCTCTGCTGGTGGTGCCGTCACCGACTGGGCTCGCTATGAGATCATGTACGGGGAGCGCTATATGGATAGCCCACAGGACAACCCCGAGGGCTACAAGGGAGACGAATCTCTCCCTGCGTGCGGGCAACCTCAAGGGCCGTCTGCTCCTCATCCATGGTACTATTGACCCCACGGTCGTCTGGCAGCATACGCAGCTCTTTGTAGAGGCTTGCGTCAAGGCGGGTACGTATCCAGACTACATGCTCTACCCCGAACATAAGCATAACGTCCTCGGGGTCGATCGTGTCCACCTCAATTATACGATGGCGCGCTACTTCATGGACCACCTGTAGTCGCTCACTCGCCATCATCCTACTTATTATCTTATCAGTTGTATGAACATTCTTCTATTGGGCTCGGGGGGGGCGTGAGCATGCCCTGGCATGGCGCATCGCTCGTAGTCCCCGTCTCTCGCAGCTCTTCATCGCGCCGGGCAATCCGGGCATGTCACTCTACGGTACGTGTATGCCGCGTATCGGGGTGACGGACTTCGCTGCCATCGCGGCCCTCATCCGTCGGGAGCATATTGAGCTCCTCGTCGTAGGGCCCGAGGTCCCCTTAGTAGAGGGGATCGTCGATTATCTGCATGGCGAAGTGGGTCTGACGGACCTCCTCATTGTGGGGCCCGATGCCAAGGGAGCTCAGCTCGAGGGAAGTAAGGACTTCAGCAAGGCGTTCATGCAGCGCTACGGTATCCCCACAGCGGCCTACCGTACCTTTGATAAGTCTACTCTCAGTGAGGCCATCGACTACCTCAAGACCCTCCAGCCTCCCTACGTGCTGAAGGCTGACGGTCTGGCGGCTGGTAAAGGCGTCATCATCAGCGAGAGCCTCGAGGAGGCCGAGCGCGAGTTGCGTGGGCTCCTCTCGGGGCGCTTTGGATCTGCCAGCACGCGTGTCGTCATCGAGGAGTACCTCCATGGTATCGAGTGCTCGGTCTTTATCGCTACGGACGGCAGTGACTGGCGCGTGCTCCCTGTAGCCAAGGACTACAAGCGCATTGGCGAGGGAGATACGGGCCTGAATACCGGTGGTATGGGCTCTGTCTCTCCTGTGGTCTTCGCAGACGAAGCCTTCATGCAGCGTGTCGAGGAGCGTGTCATCCGCCCCACCATCGAAGGCCTGCGTGCCGAAGGGATCGACTATCGTGGCTTCATCTTCGCTGGGCTGATGAACGTAGGTGGAGATCCCTACGTCATCGAGTACAACTGTCGTATGGGCGACCCCGAGACTGAGTCGGTGATGCTGCGTATTGACTCTGACTTCGTCGATCTCCTGGAGCGTATGGCTCGTGGCCGTCTCGGCGACTACCATCTCGAGGAGTCCTCTCAGTATGCTGCTACCGTCGTCCTCGTCTCCGAGGGCTATCCCGAGAGCTATGCTAAGGGGATCCCCATCAGTTATCCCCACGCGCCGACCTTCGACTCGCTGCTCTTCCATGCAGGTACCTCGCGCGATGACTCGGGTCACCTCGTGACCTCGGGCGGGCGTGTCCTCACCGCCAGCTGCTTGGGCTCAACCCTCGAAGAAGCGCTGGAGCGCTGCTATAAGCTCGCTGATCGCGTGCAGTACACCGGTAAGACGCTCCGTCGCGATATCGGTCAAGACCTCCTCAAGCTTTCGTAGCTCCTACAGATAAAGATGCCTATGAGAAGGGTGACTACTAACGGGTAGCCCCTTCTCGTAGGCATTTCTTTTCCCTCTCCTCGTGAGGGCTTCCCCGCCCTCCCACCAGCTATCCCCTCGATATGTCTCGCTTCACCTCTTCGCGACAGCGTACCAATTGGCTGGAGTTCACCCTATGGCTCCTCACCTTCCTCCTTGTGTACCTCCTCCCACCTGCTACGGGTGAGGTAAGCGAAGGGGCGGGTGTCCTCACGCCGCTACTTCCCGTGGCGACGGCATGGACCTATCGTCTCTCTGGACTCTTGGCTCTGGCGGGCTTCTCTGCCTTCGCTATCTATATCGGGGAATACTTCCTGCTCATCGAGCGTGTGGAGCGGCCGCTGCTGGTGCTCTTCATGGTGGCGCTCTTTACGACGACGCCCTCTATGGGCATCCTCTCGGCGGGGGCACTTATCTTCCAGCTCCTCATCCTCCTCTTGAGCTTCGGTACATATCAGGATACGCACCAGCCACGCGTCAGCCTCTTCATCGGGCTTCTTGTGGGTGTCCTCTCTCTGGTCTCTCCCGTCTACCTCCTGCTGATCCCCGTCATCATCTGGGGGCAATACCATCTGCGCTCCATCGCTTGGCGACCCATCATTGCCCTCCTCATCGGGGTGATCCTCCCGCTGTGGCTCTTCGTGCCCGTCCTTCTCTTGATGGGGAATGGGGCACTGCAGGCCTATGGGGCTTTTGCGCTAAGGGCCTTCCCGCTCCCGATGCCCCAGGAGCTGAAGAGCTTTGAGGCTGTACCGCTCGCCTCGTGCGCCGTGGTCCTCGTCGCCTTCTTCATCGGCTACCTGCTCTATCGTCGCCGCTACTATCGGGAGAGTGTGCGTCACCGTGACCTCTTCTCGACTATGCAGCTCTATCCGCTCGTCCTCCTTCTCGCTGTGCCCTTCGTGGCTGGCGAATCGGCTGCACTCCTCCAGCTCACCCTGCTGCCCATTGCCTTCCTCATCGCACGAGGGATGGGTATGCTCCCGCAGCGTATGGCGCTCGTCCTGCGCTCTATCCTTCTCGTCCTGCTCCTCAGCCAGTATCTCTATGCGCTGGGGTTCTTTGAGCTCTTTCGCCGGGTAGGCTAAGGCGCTCTGTCATTTTTCCTATTCCTCTCCTCTATGCATAACCCTAACAATGTACAGGTAGGGAGCCAAGTGCGCTTCCTCAATACGGTCGGGGGCGGGCGTGTGGCTCGCATCACCGCTGATACAGCTTGGGTCGAAGATGCCGACGGCTTCGAGATCCCCACACTGCTCAAGGACTGCGTCGTCGTCGAAGCGGGCGACACCTTCATCCCTGAGATTCGCCCTCCGAAGATCATTCAGGAGAAGCTTCGTCAGGGGCGTACGGAGGCCGCTGCTCCCGCCCCCAGCGAAGTGCGTCGCCCCGTAGCTCCTGCACCTCGCCCAGCTCGTACTCTACGTGCTGGCGAAGATGAGCTGACTGTACAGCTGGCTTTCCTCCCGCAGGATCGTGCTAAGCTCGGGCTGACGAACTACGAAGCCTACCTCGTCAACTACAGCGGCTTCACCCTCTACTACGTCTATCTGAGTGCCGTCGGTACGGGCTATAAGGTGCGCTCTACGGGTACGATCGAGCCTCACGGCGATGCCTTCTTAGAGGAGTTCGCCCCGGCTGATCTCAATGACCTCGAGCAGCTCGCCGTACAGATACTTCCCTTCCACTATGGGGGGATCACGAAGCTACAGAACCCGCTCTCGGTACGCCTCAAGCTCGATGTGACGAAGTTCTTCAAGCTCCATTCCTTCCGCCCCAACGACTACTTCACCGACGACGCGCTGATGCTCACCATCGTGGAGCGTGGCGCTGAGCAGGCGCAGCCTGAGGTGGACGCATCTGCTTTGGTCTCTGCCCTGCAGACGAAGAAGGAGGACAAGAAGCCTGCTCCAAAGGCTGCGCCCTCTGCCCCTCGCCGTGATGAGCCCCTCGTCGTCGACCTCCATGCTTCGGAGATCCTCGAGACGACGGCAGTATGTCGAGCGCAGATATCCATGACTATCAGCGTGACTACTTCCACCGCACGATGCAGGAGCATATACGGGAGCGTGGGCGTAAGATCGTCTTCATCCATGGGAAGGGGGATGGTGTCCTCAGAGCCTCTATCGAGCGTGAGCTACGACGCAAGTACCCCACGTGCCGCTTCCAGGATGCGTCCTTCCAGGAGTACGGCTACGGCGCGACGCAAGTGACTATCGGCTAAGCGGCGGCTATGAAAGAGATCGAACGTAAGTTCCTCGTGACCTCGCTGGCTTTCCTCGCCGAGGCTACCGATGCTCTGCATATTGATCAGGGCTACCTCCACTCGACACGTCCCACGGTGCGCGTGCGTCGCCGTGGCGATCAGGGCTTCCTCACGCTGAAGACGCCCTCCGATGCCAAGGGGCTGGTGCGTGATGAGTACGAATATGAGATACCGCTCGCCGACGCCGAGGCACTTCTCGAGCTGTGCGGAGGGCACCGTCTGAAGAAGACGCGCTACCTCGTCCCCTACCACGGGCATACGTGGGAGGTCGACCTCTTCGCAGGTCATCTCGAGGGATTCTGCCTGGCGGAGCTGGAGCTGAAGAGCGAAGATGAGACCTTCGACCTACCGCCCTGGGTGGGCAAAGAGGTGACGGGCGACCCCCGCTACTACAATAGTGCGCTGGCCCGAAGCAAACAATAATGGACTTAATTGGGTTAGTTCAGTATAGGACAGGGCGAATGCCCTCCCTCATTTGTCCGATTTAATCACACCCAATAAACAATTACACAGATGAAGTACGAACTCATCCAACTCCCTTACGCTCCCAATGCCCTCGAGCCTGCTATCAGCGCTGAGACCCTCTCTTTCCACCACGGTAAGCACCTCGCTGGCTATGTCAATACGCTGAACGGCCTCATCGAAGGCACGGAATACGCTGAGCTCCCTCTTGAAGAACTCGTTCGCAAGAGCGAAGGTGCTATCTTCAACAACGCAGGTCAGCTCCTGAATCACAACCTCTACTTCACGCAGTTCGGCCCCAACAAGGGTGGCCAGCCTACGGGTAAGCTCCTCGATGCTATCGTAGCTAAGTGGGGTAGCTTCGAGGCTTTCCAGCAGGAATTCCTCACGGCTTGCACCACGCTCTTCGGCTCGGGCTGGGCTTGGCTTGCTGCTAAGGCTGACGGCGAACTCGTCATCACGAAGGAGCCTAACGGTAGCAACCCTGTCGTCCAGGGCCTCCGTCCTCTCTTCGGTGTCGACGTATGGGAGCACGCTTACTACCTGAGCTACCAGAACCGTCGTGCTGACCACGTCAAGGATCTCTGGGCTATCGTTGACTGGGACGTCGTAGCCAGCCGCTACTAATCGTAGACGCTTCTTTTTAATTCTCGATACTTCGCCCTCCGCTCACCTCTTTGGGTGAGCGGGGGGCGAAGCCTTTTTATCGCGGGGAGAGGGCGGCAGTGCGGGAGAATTGTCGTAGCTTTGCCCGTGCAACAATTAATAGACACACTATGCAGCTGATCAAGAAGATTATCATCGGGCTCATCATCCTCGTCATCGTCGCAGCGGTCGTCTCGCTCTTCTTCCTTAATGAGGCACAGCGTATGATCGTCGGTATGGCAGCAGGCCTCGGCATCATCAATCTCCTCGGCATCCTCTACTTCGTACAGAAGAATGCCGACGGGCGGAGCGAGAAGCCCAAGCACTAAGGGATAGCCCCGACTGACAAAAGATAAGCCCCAGACGGCTCATCGCACCTCCGAGAGAGGTGGGAGAGCCGTCTGGGGCTTTTTCGTGTAGCCTGCATCCCGTGCAGGCTAAGTGAAGGGCGAGCTTAGTCGACGAGGCGCATGGGGGGCTTGACGACTTCGGCAGCGAGCTTACGGCCGCGTACTACGATGTAGATAGGTGTGCCGATAGCGGAGAACTCCTTCTTCACATAGCCCATACCGATACCCGTCTTGAGGGTGGGGGACATCGTGCCGGAGGTTACCTCGCCGATGATGTTGCCGTCTGCGTCAGCGATCTCGTAGTGTGAGCGGGGTACGCCCTTGTCAGAGAGCTTGAAGGCGACGAGCTTGCGCTTGATGCCCTCGGCCTTCTGCTGCTCGAAGAATGCCTTGCTGGGGAAGTTCTTCTCTGGGGATGAGCTTCGTGATCCAGCCAAGACCAGCTTCGAGGGAGAGGTGGTGTCGCTGATATCGTTGCCGTAGAGGCAGAAGCCGACTTCGAGACGGAGCGTGTCGCGAGCGCCGAGGCCGATGGGGCGGATGCCTTCGGGCTTACCTGCTTCGAAGATAGCGTTCCAGATCTTCTCACCGTACTGGGGGTAGAAGTAGATCTCGAAGCCACCAGCACCGGTGTAGCCCGTGTTGGAGAGGATGACCTCAGGGCAGCCAGCGAAGGTGCCGACCTTGAAGGTGTAGTAGGGGATGGTAGAGAGGTCTACATCCGTCAGGCGCTGCAGGACCTGCTGTGCCAGAGGACCCTGGACGGCGAGCTGACCGACGTTGTCGCAGCTGTTCTCGAGGATAGCGCCAGCAGCGTTGTGCGACTGACACCAAGCCCAGTCCTTCTCGATATTAGCGGCATTGACGACGAGGAGGTACTTCTCATCTTCGTAGTGGTAGACGAGGAGGTCGTCGACGATACCCCCCTGTTCGTTGGGGAAGCAGGTGTACTGGATGTCACCGACCTTGAGCTTAGAGGCGTCGTTGGTGGTGATATCTTGGATGAACTGGAGGGCATTGGGGCCCTTGACCCAGAATTCCCCCATGTGTGAGACGTCGAATACGCCGACACCCTTGATGACGGTCATGTGCTCCTCGATGATCCCCGTAGGATACTCGATGGGCATATCATAGCCTGCGAACTCGTGCATCTTAGCACCTAAGGCCTTGTGGATCTCGGTGAATGGAGTTGTCTTCATGTTGGTTGCTTTAATGTAGTTTGTGAGCTGTACTTGCACATCAAAGGTAAGGAGTTCTACGGAACTAACCTATATAGCTTGACATCCTAAAATATTATAGAAAAGAAGCACCTTTCAGCCCACTTCTGTGGGTGTCGAGTGCTGTCTGTGGAGCCCTCTTCGTGTGGTCTCTTTGTGTCTCTTGCTGAGGGCAAACAGCTATGTCGTATAAGGCCTTTTACTCATCCTCCGTGAGAAGGTGGTGTGAACCTATATTGGTCGGCGGGCTGACCTATATAGGTCGATGGTATGTACCTATATTGGTCACGACGCGAACCTATATAGGTCAGCCCGTCGACCAGTATAGGTTGCTATCGAAGAGGTGTGGTGGGGCATTTCTCCCTCCTCCGTGAGGGGGGAGACTGAGCCCTCTCGGCTTGGGGGTATTAGTCGTTGTAGTGAGGGGAATTGCTCCGAATTAAAAGCGCCTTCTTAGGGGCTATATCTTCGCTGTGTGTCGTAGGGGGCAAATGCGACCAGTACTGGTCAGCGATCGGGCCAGTACTGGTCACCCATAGTAAGCAGTACTGGTCGCGACGTGAAGTAGTACTGGTCACTTCACCGACCAGTACTGGTCGAAAAACCGACCTTGTAGAGGGCTGTCGCACAGTCTCTTGCGAGGGCCTTATTGTATATGGTCGATTATCCGTTCCTTTACATAGCGTAAGCTCTTCACGCGGGAGGACTAAGTCCTCTCTATCAAATAAATCCACACGCTGCCCACACTCCACGCGAGGTTTTCTACCTGAATTTGCAACTCTTATTACGTACCTTTGCAGCGGATTAAATGATTGGTTATGGAAAGAGAACAAAAGATCAAAGTTATACGCATCATTACGAGCATCGTTTTGCTAATGGCGACATATATTCCGGCTATTCCGGAAGAGATTCACATCGGATTATGCGCCATCGCCTATGCCATAATCGGTGCGGACATCGTTTATGCCGCCTTGCGTAATTTGTGCAAAGGGCAGTTTTTGGGTGAGAGTTTCCTTATGACTATTGCGACCGTCGGAGCATTTGTCATCGGAGAATACCCTGAAGCTGTGGCAGTGATGATGTTCTATCAGATTGGGGAACTTTTCTCCGATATAGCGGTGGAACGAAGCCGGGCTTCGATTGCGGCATTGATGGATATCCGTCCGGATTATGCTAATATTGAGAAAGAGGGAAGTCTAACACGGGTGTCTCCATCGGATGTCCCGGTCGGTAGTATCATCGTAGTGAAACCGGGAGAGAAAATACCATTGGACGGAAAGATAATCTCCGGAAGTACGACTCTCGACACGGCGGCGCTGACAGGTGAAAGCCTTCCGCGTGAGGTTTCCGAAGGCGATACCGTTATCAGCGGAAGCCTGAATCTCACAGGTGTTCTGCATATCCGTACGTCGGCGACATTTGGAGAATCAACTGTTGCGAAAATCCTCGATTTGGTAGAAAACGCGGATACAGGCAAGGCGAAGAGTGAAAAGTTCATAACCCGTTTCGCACGCTATTATACACCTGCTGTCGTGGCTGTGGCTGCATTGCTCGCCTTGGTTCCTCCGCTGATTGTGGGCGGCGAATGGCTTGTCTGGTTAAACCGTTCTCTGATTTTCCTGGTGATTTCCTGCCCCTGCGCACTGGTCGTATCCGTCCCACTGACGTTCTTTGGCGGAATAGGTGGAGCATCAAGAAAGGGTATCCTTGTAAAAAGCTCCAACTATCTGGAAATGATGGCGCATATAAAAACAGTCGTATTCGACAAGACCGGGACTCTGACAAGTGGCAATTTCTCGGTCACTGCCATACATTCTCAAATGCTGTCGGAAGATGAGCTTATAGAATTAGCTGCATTGGCGGAAAGTTTTTCCGACCATCCCTTGTCGGCATCGATACGGGATGCCTGCAATCTGCCATTGGACAAAACAAGAGTGACCAGTTATGAGAACATTGCAGGCGAAGGAATCGTGGCAACCATCGACAATCGCAAGGTTTATGCCGGAAACGAAAAACTTATGTCGCGTGCCGGTGTGACACCCCAGTCATGTGAAAAGACAGGTACCATTGTCCATGTCGCCGTAGACAGCGCTTATATGGGACATATCGTCGTTTCCGATAGCCTAAAGCCGCAATCCGCCGAGACCATCGCAAGGCTGAAAGCCTCTGGAGTTGGGAAAACAATCATGCTTACGGGCGACCGCAGTGATGTGGCTAAAGATATTGCCGGAAAAGTGAACATAGATGAGTTCCATGCCGAGCTGCTGCCTATAGACAAGGTGAGGTTTGTCGAAGCACTGCGCAAAGAACATGCCCGGTCTCCCATCGCTTTTGTCGGCGACGGCATCAACGATGCTCCGGTCATCAAACTTGCTGACATAGGCATTGCCATGGGGGCTGTCGGCAGTGATGCCGCCATTGAGCCGCTGACGTCGTATTGATGAATGATAACCCCATGAATATCGTCGAAGGTATGATGATAGCGCGCAAGACGTTAAGCATAGTGAAACAGAACATCGTATTCGCCATCGGCATCAAACTCCTGATGCTGCTGTTGGGAGCGTTGGGCGTTGTCAACATGTGGGCTGCCGTGTTTGCCGATGTAGGTGTCACCATACTTGCTATACTCAATGCGTTAAGGAGCATACGTGTCAGCAATGTGCTCCCTCATATTGGACGATCGACCTCGGTGTGACCTATTATAGTGGAGTGCTCTATGAGCTCTATCGCATCCAGCGCCAGTGGTGGATTGATGCTTCGGTGAGCAAGCGCATGGGCAACCTACGTGCTACGCTCTCCGCCCGCGACCCCTTCAATACGAATACCGCCCTTACACTCCATCTAAATAGAGCCGAGGGGATAGCGAAGCCTGCTCGCTATCCCCTCGCTCGCTATCCTGCAGTCTCCCCGCATATCGAGAGGCGGTGCTTTTGCCTGCATCGAGTAGCCGTGCCTCGGGGGCTTTGCGCACTGAGGGCGTGACAGCACGATATGTGCATTTTGTCTTAGCTTTGTAGTACCTATTATATATGTAGGGGCGCAGCCTTTCTCCCGAGAGCACTGCACCCCCGTCTAATAATGTGACCGATATGAATAGAATCATTAGCCGCCTTACCGCCCTGTCGGCAGCAGCCCTTCTGATGCTGCCCAGCTGCCTTGGTAAGGGAAAGAACACCCCCGAATTCCCATCAATCAAGCCCCTCTCCACCCTCACGGGTAAGGTAGAGAAGCGCGTCATCACCCGCCTCTCTGCAGCAGGCACCGAAGAGGAGCGCACCGAAGAGGTCTACCGCCGTACGGGTGGCCTTCTGACAAAGGTCGTCTACGGCATCCCCGCTTCGGGTGGCAGTCTGCAGCCCATCGAGACGACGACGAATACCTACGACGAGCAGGGCTACCGCGTCAGCGAGGTCGTCGAGAAGCTCACCGCCACCGGCACGAAGGAGCGCACCGAGACGAAGTACACCTACCGCCCCTTCTCTCCGCAGGTCAGCTACGTCAGCAACTACAAGGAATATGACTCCCAAGGACGTCTCGTCGCCGACGTGACGCATGAGCTCGAGGGCTCGCGCCTGAGCCGTGTCGTCCGCACCGTCTACGACTATTCTGCTGGAGAGGCTAATCCCAAGGAGACCGTCCTGCGCACGAACTACACCTACATGGACCCCATCATCGAGTCCCGCACCTTCACCCTCGTCACCGACCCTAAGGCTGTCGGCGGTACGGGTGCGCTCTACCACGAGCAGGCGCGTATGCGTGTAGACTACTACGGACGTAAGCTCTTCGAAGAGATCCACACCTTTGACACCTCGGTGGGCGTAGATAAGCAGGATCTCAAGAAGCCCAATGGCGCTACCGTCTCGACCTACACCTATGGCGATACGGGCGACATCGTCCGCGAGCTTTCGCGAGACCCACGGCCCCCGTACGCAGGCTGAGTATGATGCCGACAAGGAGCACAAGCTCCCCCTGCTCAAGCTCATCGACCGCTACTACTACGAGGTGAAGTACACCCAGACCAATACCGAGGGCTTTCCCACGAAGATGGAGGTCACCGTCGAGAAGGGTGTCGCTAAGACGAAGACCACCTATACGGCGAATGTCAGCTACACGTACTTCGCTGATCCCGCGCCTAAGAACTAAGCCTCTTCCCTCCGCCTAACCCGATCAAATAAGTATATCCCTACGTGCGAATAGATATCCTCACCGTCGTGCCCGAGCTCCTCGAGAGCCCACTCCAGCACTCCATCGTCGGCCGTGCCCAGCAGCAGGGCTTCCTCGAGCTGCATGTCCACAATATCCGTGACTACGCTACGAATAAGTGGCGCCGTGTCGATGACTATCCCTTCGGGGGGGGGGGAGGCAGGGATGATCCTGCAGATCGAGCCAATCGATCGTGCTATTGCCGACCTCAAGAGTCAGCGCCACTACGATGAGGTGATCTATACTTCGCCCGATGGGGAGACCTTCGATCAGGGCATTGCGAACCAGATGAGCCTGCAGGAGAACCTCATCATCCTCTGCGGCCACTACAAGGGCATAGACCAGCGCATCCGTGAGCATCTCATCACACGTGAGATCTCCGTCGGGGACTACGTCCTCACGGGCGGTGAGCTACCAGCTGCGATCATGGTAGATGCCGTGGTTCGCCTACTGCCTGGCGTCATCGGCGACGCAGAGAGTGCGCTCTCTGATACCTTCCAAGATGACCTCCTCGCGCCACCTATCTACACCCGCCCCGCCGACTACAAGGGGTGGAAGGTGCCCGACGTGCTCCTCAGCGGTCACGCCGCCCGTATCGAAGCGTGGAAGATGGAGTGCGCCCTCGAGCGTACGAAGCGCCTGAGACCCGACCTCTACAAGAAGCACTTGGGGCACGAGAAATAGCGAATTAATTCCTAAATTTGCCCTTAGGATGGGTCGCTACGGAGGGACCTCGGGCAGGAAGCCCGCGGCCACACCGTCTCGTGTGCCCGTCGCTTCGCTTTAGATAAGTCACTAAATAACACACTATAATCGAAGAATCATGGCTTTGAAGTTTATCACAGCTGACGAAGCAGCCGCACTCGTAAAGGACGGCGACAACATTGGTTTCAGCGGCTTTACCCCCCGCAGGTTGCCCCAAGGTCGTACCTGGAGCTATCGCTAAGCGCGCCGAAGAAGAGCACGCTGCAGGCCGCCCATTCAAGGTGGGTATGTTCACTGGTGCCAGCACGGGCGACCGTCTCGACGGCGCACTGGCTCGCGCAGGTGCAGTTAAGTTCCGCACGCCCTACCAGTCGAACAAGGATATGCGCAACGGCATCAACGCTGGTGAGCACCCCTACTTCGATATGCACCTCTCAATGCTCGCTCAGGAGCTCCGCTATGGCTTCCTCGGCAAGATCGATGTCGCTATCGTCGAAGCTGCTGACGTCACTGAAGACGGTGAGATCGTACCCACCTCTGGTGTCGGTATCCTCCCCACGATCTGCCGCCTCGCGGACAAGATCATCGTCGAGCTGAATGACAAGCACCCGAAGGAAATCCGCGGTATCCATGACATCGCTGAGCCTCTCGATCCTCCTCATCGCCGTGATATGCCCGTATATAGCCCCAGCGATCGCGTGGGTCAGCCCTTCGTGAAGGTCGACCCTGCTAAGATCGTCGGTGTCGTCCGTACGAGCGAGCTAATGACGAAGGTGCCTTCGCTCCCCTCGATGATGTCACGAAGGCTATCGGTGACAACGTGGCTAAGTTCCTCGTCTCTGAGATGGAGGCTGGCCGCCTGCCTAAGGAATTCCTCCCCCCTGCAGAGTGGTGTAGGTAACGTGGCTAATGCCGTCCTCGGTGCTCTCGGTGACAACAAGCAGATCCCTGCCTTCGAGGTCTACACCGAAGTCATCCAGGACGCTGTCATCGAGCTGATGAAGAAGGGTCGCGTGAAGTTCGCCAGCGGCTGCTCGCTCTCTGTGACGCGCCCCGTCATCCAGGAGATCTACGGCAACCTCGACTTCTTCAAGGATAAGCTCCTGCTGCGTCCTCAGGAATACTCTAACAATCCTGAGATCGTCCGCCGTCTCGGTGTCATCACCATCAATACCGCTCTCGAAGCTGATATCTTCGGTAACATCAACTCGACGCACGTCAACGGTACGCGTATGATGAATGGTCTCGGTGGCTCTGGCGACTTCGCTCGCAATGGCTATCTCTCGATCTTCACCACGCCTTCTACCGCTAAGGACGGCAAGATCTCGGCCTTCGTGCCTATGGTCTCGCACCTCGACCACAGCGAGCACTCTGTGAAGATCATCATCACCGAGTATGGTATCGCTGACCTCCGTGGCAAGAGCCCCCGCCAGCGTGCTGAGGAGATCATCGAGAAGTGCGTACACCCCGACTACAAGCAGCTGCTGCGTGACTACCTCAACCTCGGTGTGAAGGGTCAGACGCCTCAGAACCTCGATGCTTGCTTCGCGTTCCATCAGGAGATCGCAGCCTCGGGTGATATGCGCAACGTCGACTGGTCTAAGTACAAGAAGAACTAAGCCCACCGGCGTAGCTCTAAGCTAAACGCGCCGCCGCCCCGGTGCTCCTCTCATGGAGGAGTGCCGGGGCGGCAATCTTCCCTATCGCAACAATAATAAGGATGGGGCAATACGTAACTTC
>BNJS01001094.1_pt1 | contig 31928 bp, 41 predicted proteins | sample 8540461 | NCBI WGS metagenome assembly BNJS01 (sample SAMD00202454, study PRJDB9452) | human saliva metagenome | isolation source: human saliva | place: Japan | reverse complement strand
AAAGCCATACCGGTATCTCAGTGCGTGGTGGAATGTTAGCAATAGGGTAGGGGATATGCCCGATAAAAAAAGGCCGTCTGAGAAACTTTCAGACGGCCTTTTTTTGTATGGATCGAATAACTAACCGAGACCTTTGCAAAAAAGCCCTTCCCCCGACAGCCGAAATCCAAACACAGGTTTTCGTCTATTTCCGCTCCTAATTACTCCTGATTTTACCCAAATATCCCCTTAATTCCCCTTGGATACCTGATTAATCAGACATCCGGGCCGCCTTTTAGGCGGCAACAGGCGCACTTAGCCTGTTGGCGGCTTTCAATAGGTTCAAACACATCGCCTTCAAATGGCTTTGTGCGCTCACTTTACTCAGCCCGAAATAGGCCGCCCGGGCATAGCGGAATTTACGGTGCAGCGTACCAAAGCTTTGTTCAACCACATAACGGGTCTTCGACAAATATCGGTTACGCTTTGTTTGATTTTCCGTCAGCGGACGGTTGCGGTGGGCTTTGCGCATAATGCCGTCCAACAACCGATGCTCTTTCAGATGTTGCCGGTTTTCCTCACTGTCATAGCCTTTGTCGGCATAAACGGTCGTACCTTTGGGCAAACCTTCCAACAAAGGCGACAGGTGTTTGCACTCATGGGCATTGGCGGGAGTGATGTGCAGTTTCTCGATATAGCCTTCCTCATCGGTACGGGTATGTTGTTTGTAGCCGAGTCTGTATAAACCGTTTTTCTTTATCCAACGAGCATCGCTGTCTTTACTCGGTGTGGTTTGGCCGCTGACTTGTCCTTCTTCATCGACTTCTATGGCCTGACGCTGTTTGCTGCCGGCGGTCTGAATAATGGTGGCGTCAACGACGGCGGCGGATGCTTTCTCTACTTTTAAGCCTTTTTCGGTCAGTTGGCGGTTAATCAGTTCCAGTAATTCGGACAGGGTGTTGTCTTGCGCCAGCCAATTGCAGTAGCGGCATAAGGTGCTGTAATCGGGGATGCTCAGTTCGTCAAAACGGCAAAACAGGTTGAAATCGATGCGGGTGATGAGGCTGTGTTCGAGTTCGGGATCGGAGAGGCTGTGCCATTGTCCGAGCAGGACGGCTTTGAACATGGACAACAGGGGATAGGCGGGACGGCCGCGGTGGTCTCGGAGGTAACGGGTTTTTTGACGATTCAGGTATTGTTCGATCGGTTGCCAATCAATCACCTGATCCAACTTCAATAGTGGGAAACGGTCGATGTGTTTGGCAATCATGGCTTGGGCGGTTTGCTGAAAGAAGGTGCTCATGGAAAATCCCCTAAATGTCTTGGTGGGAATTTAGGGGATTTTGGGGAATTTTGCAAAGGTCTCAGCCTTTCAAAATATGAAAGGCTTTTATTGAAACTGTGGCCTCGCCAACAGGAATCGAACCTGTATTTTACGCTTAGGAGGCATACGTTCTATCCGTTGAACTATGGCGAGGCGTTAAAGGAGGGGATTTTAAACCTTTCCGGCAAAAAAAGACAATAAGCCGGCGGCAATCAGAGGGCCGACCGGAATGCCGCCAACAAAAGCAACGCCGATGACCGTGCCGATTAATAATCCGGTTACCAGAACAGGCTGTTCGCTCATCAATGGAACGCCGCGTCCGGCAAGCCAAGCGACGAAGATGCCGATCAGGACGGCGGCAATCATTTTGAAATTGAGAAACTCGGACAGCGGCGGAATCTGTATTTTGCCGGAAACCAGTGGACTCAATACGCCGATGGTCAGCATAATGATGCCCACTTGCAAGCCGTGTTTTTCCATGAAGGGAAATGTATTGCGACAAAGAGGTTTGCTGCATCAACAATAAGACGGCCGCTGAAATCGTAATCGAGTTGTTGTTGCTGACAACGCCCAAAAAAATCAGCGTAATCAGAAACAAAGGGACAAAACTGAAATTCATCGGATTAAGATACTCGGGCCAAGGATTCTTTTGCCAGTTGGATCATGGCATCTTTGACTTCGCTGTCAGGCAACACGTCCAATGAAGCGATGGCTTTTGTCGACGGCTTTTTCGCCCTCGGAAATCGAATACGGCAAAAGCGTCGGAGTTGACGACATAGTCGTGGATTTTTTCAAAATAGCTGCGGTCGGCATTTTCCAAAGCGTGGCGCACATCGTTTGCTGCCTGCTCGGAGCCGTTTCGCATCAGGTAAATCAATGGCAGGGTAGGTTTGCCTTCTGCCAAATCGTCGCCGACATTTTTTTGCCGATTTCTTCGGTTTCGCCTGAATAGTCCAATACATCGTCAATAATTTGGAAAGCCGTGCCGACATACATGCCGTAGTCTTTCAAGGCTTGTTCGTGTTCGGGGGAAGCCTTGCCCAAAATTGCGCCGACTTGTGCGGCCGCTTCAAACAGTTTTGCTGTTTTGTATTGGATAACTTGGACGTATTGCTCTTCGGTAATATCCGTATTGCCGATGTTCATCAGCTGCATGACTTCTGCCTTCGGCGATGATGTTGGTCGCATCTGCCATCACTTCCAAGATACGCATGCCGCCAGAACCAACCATCAGTTGGAAGGCGCGTGTATAGAGGAAGTCGCCGACCAAAACAGCCGCCGCGTTGCCGAAGAGGTTGTTTGCGGTTTTACTGCCGCGGCGCAAATCGCTTTTCATCGACGACATCGTCGTGCAGGAGGGTGGAGGTGTGGATGAATTCCACCATCGCCGCCAGCGAGTACAATTTTTTTCATCGTCATGCCCGACTGCTTTGCCTGCCAAAATGGTAATAATCGGACGCAGGCGCTTACCGCCCGCGCTGATGATGTATGTGCCGATTTGCGAAATCAGCGCGACATCGGATTGAACAGCTTGGTTGATGACCGCATTAACTTTGGCAAGGTCATCGGGCAGGTGGCGTTGGAAGTAAGGCAGGTTTTCGAGCATAAAACATTCTCTGTTGACAAAACGGAGCGGGGGCTCCAATGAATCTGTTTAAACCCGTACATTCGGTCGGGGTAATAACGTTGCATAAAGATATCAGCAATCCAGCGCGTGATTATATCAGTTAAAAAGCATGCAACATATCTTTCAGACGGCCTTTTCACTTGTAAATAAAATAAATTTTGACAAAACAGGCAAATAGAAATAGAATAGCTCGTTTCGCACATGGTGTGCGGAATGTTAACCTAATTCTCATGGAGTTGAGTATGTACGCGGTCGTAAAAACCGGCGGTAAACAATATAAAGTTTCCGTTGGCGAAAAATTGAAAGTAGAACAGATACCAGCCGAACTCGACAGCCAAATCGAACTGACTGAAGTTTTGATGATTGCTGACGGCGAATCTGTAAAAGTAGGCGCACCTTTTATCGAAGGCGCAAAAGTAACAGCTAAAGTCGTTGCTCATGGTCGTGGCGAGAAAGTACGCATTTTCAAAATGCGTCGTCGCAAACACTACCAAAAACGCCAAGGCCATCGCCAAAATTTCACCCAAATCGAAATCGTGGCAATCGCCTAATTTCAAGTAAGTTCAGGAGTATTACAAATGGCAAGTAAAAAAGCAGGCGGTAGCACCCGCAACGGTCGCGATTCAGAAGCCAAACGCTTGGGCGTTAAAGCCTACGGCAACGAGCTGATTCCGGCAGGCTCTATCATCGTTCGTCAACGTGGTACTAAATTCCACGCAGGTGACAACGTAGGCATGGGCAAAGACCACACTTTGTTTGCTAAAGTCGACGGTTACGTTGAATTCAAAACCAAAGGCGCGCTGAACCGTAAAACCGTCAGCATCCGTCCTTACACCGGTTCTGAAGAATAATCGTTTTACGATTGAAAGCCGCATTCCTTTTCGGAATGCGGTTTTTGTTTGTCAGACTGTTTTGTCTGTTTGATAAAATCCGTATGTCGTGAAGCTTGATTTATATTAAGGCCAAAGTAAAAACGTGCTTACAATCGATAGCCTTTGTTTTATTCTATCGACTCTTTCTATATAATCTATCAAATGCCTTTGATTTACCCTCATGTAGCTAAACACAGTAAACTTAAGGCCGTCTGAAAAAATCCGTATCAGTTGAATACAAGGAATTCCTCCCATGAGCTTACACAGTGATATTCTCGTCGTCGGCGCAGGCCCTGCCGGATTAAGTTTTGCCGCAGAGTTGGCCGGAAGCGGTTTGAACATAACCCTGATTGAAAGAAGTCCTTTAGAAGTGTTGCAAAATCCGCCGTATGACGGCCGTGAAATCGCATTGACGCACTTGTCGCGTGAAATCATGCAGCGATTGGGTATGTGGGATTTGATTCCAAAAGACGAAATTTATCCTTTACGCGATGCCAAAGTGTTGAACGGTCATTCCGATTACCAGCTCCACTTCCCACAACCGACTCAGGCGCGCGGCGAGCCTGCGGACTGCTTGGGCTATTTGATCTCCAACCACAATATCCGCAAAGCCGCTTATGAAGTCGTGTCCAAATTGGACAACGTGAAAATCCTGGCCGGCACCAATGTTAAAGAAGTCAAAACTTCTGACGATGAGGCGCAAGTTATTTTGGAAAGCGGCGAAGTATTGACCGGCCGTCTGTTGTTGGCCGCCGATAGCCGCTTCTCGCAAACGCGCCGTCAATTGGGCATTTCTTCCGATATGCACGATTACAGCCGCACCATGTTCGTGTGCCGCATGAAGCATACTCTGTCCAACCTGCATACCGCATATGAATGCTTCCACTACGGCCGCACCATTGCGTTGCTGCCTTTGGAAGAGCATTTGACCAATACGGTGATTACGGTGGACAGCGATAAAGCCGAAACGATTAAAAACATGTCGCCGGAAGAATTGGCGGCCAGCGTGAAAGAGCAACTCAAAGGCCGTCTGGGCGATATGGAATTGGTCAGCACCATTCACAATTATCCTTTGGTCGGCATGATTGCCCAACGTTTCTACGGCAAACGCAGCGCGTTGATCGGCGATGCCGCGGTCGGTATGCATCCGGTTACTGCGCACGGTTTCAACTTGGGTTTGGCAAGTGCCGATCTTTTGGCCAAATTGGTTCTCGAAGCCGAGCAACGCGGTCAGGATATTGGTGCGAAGAGCCTGCTGGAAAAATACAGCACTAAGCATATGCTCCACGCCCATCCGATTTACCACGGCACCAATATGCTGCTGAAACTCTTCACCAATGAAACTGCTCCGGCAAAACTGCTGCGCGGTTTGGTATTGCGTGCAAGCAATAACTTCCCACCGCTGAAAAAACTGATTACCAAACAATTGACCGGTTAATCATTTGAAAATATAAAAGGCCGTCTGAACGATTAAAGTTTCAGACGGCCTTGTTTTTTATCTACTGCTTATTTGGCTAAAACCGATTCGGGGCATTTCTTGACGGACGTTTAAGGAAGTCAGCTTTTTGGTCAAGATGCTCAATACGATGCCGTATGCGGGTAGGAAGAAGAGGGTGCAGATGGCGAGTTTGAACAGATAATCGACAAATGCGATGCCTTGCCAGTTTGCCGCCATAAATTCATCGTTGCTCGCATAAAAGGCAACGGCGAAAAACACCAGCGTGTCCAAAGCGTTGCCGACAACGGTGGAAGCTGTGGGGGCAATCCACCATGATTTCAGACGGCGTAATCTGTTGAACACAAAAATATCGAGAATTTGCCCGAGCGCATAGGCGGAAAAGCTGGCCAATGCGATGCGGCCGACGAAGGTGTTAAATTCGGCCAAAGATGCCCAGCCTGTCCAGTTGCCGTCATGAAAGAGGACGGAGAAGACGTAAGAGAGCAGCAGGGCGGGGAACATCACCCAAAAAATAATCCGTCTCGCCAACGGCGCGCCGAAAATGCGCACGGTCAGGTCGGTAGCGAGGAAGATAAAGGGGAAGGAAAATGCGCCCCAAGTGGTAAAGATACCGAAAATTTGAAAGGGGAACTGCACCAGATAGTTGCTGGCGGCAATAATAAAAATATGGAAAAGCACCAGCCAGAAGAGCGCTTTCTTCTGCTGCGCGGCGGTAAATTCGTACATGGAAATCTTTCGGAAGTTTTTCAGACGGCATGAAGCCTTGCAAGACTGTGCAATAGAGAAAGTCTTGCAATGAAAAGGGCGTTAGGCCGTCTGAACGGGATTATTGTGCATCGTGCTCAAACAGGCGTTTGCGTGCCAAAGCTTCAAACTCTGTGCCTGCTTTGCCGTAGTTGGCAAACGGATGAATGGCGATGCCGCCGCGCGGTGTGAATTCGCCGAATACTTCGATGTATTTCGGATCCATCAGGGCGATGAGGTCTTTCATGATGATGTTGACGCAGTCTTCATGGAAGTCGCCGTGGTTGCGGAAGCTGAAGAGATAGAGTTTCAGTGATTTGCTTTCCACCATTTTGATATGGGGGATGTAGCGGATGTAAATGGTGGCAAAAGTCGGGCTGGCCGGTCATCGGGCAGAGGCTGGTGAACTCGGGGCAGACGAATTTGACGAAATAGTCGTTGTCAGGATGTTTGTTGTCGAACGCTTCCAAAATTTCAGGCGCGTATTCGCTCGGGTATTGGGTTTTTTGGTTGCCCAAAAGGGAGATGCCTTGCAGCTCTTCGTTGTTGCGGGACATGAGGTTTCCTTAGTTTTTTAATGTGGGAGGTTTTCGAACCACGGGGTGCGGATTGTAATATAAATTGCATGACTTGTGCGGATTTTATAGCGATGAATCAGCAGGATAGGTTTCAGACGGCCTGTTTTGTATTTTATGAAACCTGTTTTCCGCTTTACAATAGCAGCCAATCAACAGGCCGTCTGAAAGTTTTGTATGTCTTTAGCCCAACCCAAACGTATTCTGATCATCAAATTGCGCCATCATGGTGATGTGCTTTTGAGCACGCCGGTGGTCGATGCGCTGAAAACCCGTTTCCCCGATTGCGAAATCGATATGCTGGTGTATGCCGGTACGGGGCAGCTGATTGCCGATAATCCGCAGATTGCGCAGATTTTTACCATTGATCGAAATTGGAAGAAGCTGGGCGTATTCAAGCAGTTGGCGTGTGAGAAAAATCTTTTGTCTAAGCTGAAGGCGCGCGATTACGACTGGGCTTTCAACCTGTCCGACCAATGGCGCGCGGCGGTAATCGCCAAACTGTGCGCCCGTTGCAGCGTGGGTTTGGACTGCATCAAGCGCGACGGATTCTGGTGGCGTTTCTGTCATGATTTTATCAACCATGAGCTTGATACCAGCCATCATATCGTTGAGAACCAATTGAATATCCTCGCGCCGCTTATCCAGCCGGAAGATGTAGCCGATGCCAAAGTGCGCCTTTGGGTGGCACAAGATGCAAGGGAAAGCATGCAGCAGAAATTGCGTGAGCAGGGTTGGAGCGGCGAAGATTATGTGTTGCTGCACCCGGGGCGCGTTGGCATTTCAAATGTTGGGAAGACGGCAAGAATGCCGCCATCGTACAGCTTCTGCTCAACAGCGGACAGAATGTCGTATTGACTGCTTCTCCCGACACTGTCGAACAATACATGCTTCAGGAAATTATAGGCCGTCTGAATATTCCGGAAGGCAGAAAAGTATATGTGCTGTCCGGATGCTTGAGTCTGCGTGAATTGGCGGCGGCCATTGAGGGCGCGAAGCTGTTTGTCGGAGTCGATTCCGCACCGATGCACATCGCCGCAGCTTTGGATAAACCGCAAATCGCTTTGTTTGGCGCATCATGGGTGGATAAATGGCGTCCGTATTCCGAGCAGGCGGAAGTCATTTATGCAGGCGATTATGCCGAATTGCCCCATCCTGACAGCATCGATACCAACGATCCGACACGGTTGTTGAAAGCGATTCCGTTGCAGGATGTGGGACAAAAATTTCAGCCAAATTGGAGGCGTTGGAGGCTTAAAACCGCTTACCACGATCCATTAAACGTTTTAGCTTTGCGCCAAAATGCCCATTTGGAACGGCGGCCGATTTCCAGCGTGCCGCCGTTTTCGCCGTCTGTGGCAATGCACACGGTTTTCAGACGGCCTGAAGCGAGTGCGTCCCATAAAGGCGCAAACCAACGGGTTTCCCAGCTTTCCAAAATATCTTTGTATGCCCAAACATCGCCTGTTTGTAAGGTGGAAACCAAGTCGTCCAAAAAGATAAGGCCGTCTGAAACCGTGTTGCCTGTTTCTTGAACCATCTCAAACCAAGCCTTCAAATCGTATGGCGCATCGAGTTTGGGTGTATCCGAAAAACGCGCCCATGCGCTGTCTGAGGCGACGATATCCGCAGACTGTGTACCGTCCACGTCATTCCACAGCCATAAACCGTTGATTTCCGGCAATCCTTGTTGTTCACGCGCTTGGTTAATCGGATGCGTATGGAGAAACATTTGGATTTCCGTCTGCATGGACAACCAAGATACCGCATCTTGGCCGTGTGCCTGACCGTCCATTTCCGGCTGCCCGCACACATCCAAAACACATTCCGCGCCCCAATCTTCAATCTTCGGCATACTGAGCAGCCACATGCTTTCGCAAAGCGGCTCGAATTGCCAATCTTTATCTTGATAAAACGCCGACAAATCCGCACATAACCGCTGAGCCTCCTCTTTTGGGATGCCGATAAACTCGCCGCTGATAATGTTGACATGGTGCATGCCCATTTGTTGCCAAACCGGAGAGGCAAAAGCGGCTGTGCGTTTTTGGCTTGTGTGGTGTAAACGTTGCACTTGTGCAATAAGGCTGCCGTTCCACAAATGGCGTCCGTAAAATTCAGACGGCCTGAGTGTTTCTTTGCGTAATATGCCGTAACGCAAAAGATGGTTAAAAGCAGGTAAAGAAAGCGCAGGTACGGATTCGTCGGCAAAACGGTTGAGCGAGGGGAGGGCGAGGGTCAGCTTCATAAGCGCAAATAGATAGGAAAACTGTTATTTTACGCGACAAATGATGCGTTTCGGAACCTTGTCCTCACGCCCTGAAAAAGAGCCATTCAGACGGTCGGTTTGGAAAAAACGGGCTGTCATGCTAAAATGTGTGGCGTAAATTTCAGAAAAACAGGTTGTAAATCAACACAATAGCCCTGATAATAACGTCAATCTCAAACACGACCTCATTCATTCCGAATGAAAACCTGATTTTCAGATCGGAAAAAAGACCCAAGTCCTTTATCCCCAAAACTGTTTAAACCAGCAGGCGGTCGCGGCAGGCCGGATGTGCCGGCATTCTGCAAACCTAAAAAAACAGACCGCCCCATTAAGGATAACGCGTGATTAAAAACAAATATTCCACTCGATTCAAAGCAACCCTCTTAGCGTTTCTGCTGCCGGCTTCAGGCATCATGACCGCATACGCCATTACCGACCCTCAACCTGCACAAACTGATTTCAAAGTCGAGCGTATTTCCGAAGAGCTGCCTGCCGTTTATGTGGAAACCAATACCTATCAATCCAGCTATTGGGCGCAAGAAGCCGTCCAAGCCGGCGACTCTTTGGCAGACGTTTTGACGCGCATGGGTGTCAACCAAGAAGACATCAAGCAAATCATGGCGAAAAACAATGCCAACCTCGACATGAAAAACCTGCGGACCAACCAATCCGTCAACATCCGCATCGATTCTTCAGGCCAAGTGACCGACGTTCAATTCTTTACCGATGAAGAATTGGAACGCAACTTGGTGGCTTTGGAAAAAGTCAAAGGAAAATGGCGCATCTCCACTGCCGAAATCGACATGAAAACCATGCCGACCCTGCGTTCCGTACAAATCCGCACTTCCGCCATCGGCGATATGCTCCGTGCCGAAATCCCTTCCGAAGTGTATATCCAGCTCAAAGAAATCTTTGCCGACTCGTTCAATATGAGCGATTTGAACGAAGGCGATACCGTGCGTCTTTTGTACAACAGCATGTATTTCCGCGGCCAGCAAATGGCGGTCGGCGATATTTTGGCGGCTGAAGTGGTTAAAGACGGCAAAACTTACCAAGCCTATTATTACAGCCAAGGCAAAGGCGACGAAGAAAGCGGTAGCTACTACGACCAAAACGGTAAGTCCCTGCAACAAAAAGAAGGCTTTAATACCGAGCCTGTTGCATACACGCGCATTTCTTCCCCGTTCGGCTATCGTGTCCACCCGGTCCTGCATACCGTCCGTATGCACACCGGTATCGACTATGCCGCGCCGACCGGTACGCCGATTAAGGCTGCTGCCGACGGCGAAGTGATTTTCAAAGGTTGGAAAGGCGGCTACGGCAATACCGTGATGATTCGCCATGCCAACGGTGTGGAAACCCTGTACGGCCACATGAGCGCGTTCAGCCCTGCCGACGGCAGAGTCCGCGCCGGCGAAGTGATTGGTTTTGTCGGTACAACCGGCCGCTCTACCGGTCCGCACCTGCACTACGAAGCACGCGTCAACGGCCAGCCGGTCAACCCGACTACCGTCGCCCTGCCGACGCCGAAATTGACTCCGACCAATATGGCGCGTTCCGCAAACAGCAAAAAGATGCCAGCACGATGTTGTCTACCGTCCGCTCTTTGCCGGTTTCCGTAGCGCAGCTGGATTAATAAGATAAAGGCCGTCTGAATAAGGTTTCTTTCAGACGGCCTTTTCCATTAAAATCGATACCTCAACGCCCACGTTTACCCAGAGAAAGCTTATGTCTGCTCATCAGCCCATTATTCAATCCTTGCTTGATACCGACCTGTATAAATTCACCATGCTGCAAGTCGTGTTGCACCAATTCCCGCAAACCCACAGCCTCTACGAATTCCGCTGCCGCAACAAAGAGATGGTATATCCGTTGGCCGATATTCAAGAAGACTTGGAACGCGAACTCGACGCCCTGTGCCAGCTGCGCTTTACCCATGACGAACTCGACTATCTGCGCAGCCTGCGCTTCATCAAAAGCGATTTTGTCGATTATCTCGAACTTTTCCAACTCCAACGCCGCTTCGTCAAAGTCAGTCCCGACGATCAAGGCCGTCTGAACATCCGCATCGAAGGCCCGATGATACAGGCGATGTTCTTTGAGATTTTCATTCTTGCCATCGTCAATGAACTCTATTTCCGCCGCTTGGAAACGCCTGCCGTCATCGAAGAAGGCGAGCGCCGTTTGCAGGCCAAAGCGCAACAGCTGAAAGAGATTGCAGCTACGCAAAATCCGAATGATCCGCCGTTCCTGATTTCCGATTTCGGTACGCGCCGCCGCTATACCCTTGCATGGCAGGAACATGTTATCCGTACCTTGCTGGAAGCTGCTCCCGACATCAGTGCGCGGTACCAGCAACGTTTATCTGGCCAAAAAACTTGGCATCACACCCATCGGCACCATGGCGCACGAGTTCCTCCAAGCCTTTCAAGCCTTGGACGTACGTTTGCGCAATTTCCAAAAAGCCGCGCTGGAAAGCTGGGTGCACGAATACCGCGGCGACCTCGGCATCGCCCTGACCGACGTGGTCGGCATGGATGCCTTCTTGCGTGATTTCGACCTTTACTTCGCCAAACTCTTTGACGGCCTGCGCCACGACAGCGGCGATCCTTATGTTTGGGGCGACAAAGCCTACGAGCATTACAAAAAACTCAAAATCGACAGCCGCACCAAAATGCTGACCTTTTCGGACGGCCTCGATATTGAGCGTTCATGGGCGTTGCACCAATACTTCAAAGACCGTTTCAAAACCAGTTTCGGTATCGGTACCAACCTGACCAACGACTTGGGACACACGCCTTTGAACATTGTCTTGAAGCTCGTCGAGTGTAACGGACAATCCGTCGCCAAGCTCTCCGACTCCCCGGGCAAAACCATGACCACCAACAACACCTTCCTTGCTTACCTGCGCCAAGTGTTTGACGTACCGGAGCCGGAAGAGAAAGCCTAAAAACAAAGGCCGTCTGAAATATTCAGACGGCCTTTTTAATTAATCCATATCGCTTTCGGGTAATTCTGCCGAACCCATACGGCGTAAGATGATATTGGTTTTGTTGTGCATCCGTTTGCTCTTAGGGTGGTCTGCGTAAAACAGCGGAGCCGGAACGCGCGCCGTGAGTTTGGCGGCTTGTTGGCGGGTGAGGGCGGAGGCAGGTTTCTTGTAGAAATACTGGGACGCCGCTTCCGCGCCGAATACGCCGTAGTGCCATTCGATTGAGTTTAAATACAGCTCAAAAATGCGGTCTTTGTCGGTAACGGCTTCCATCATCGCCGTAATCGCCGCTTCTTCGCCTTTGCGGATATAGCTGCGGCTTTCGTTGAGAAACAGGTTTTTCGCCAGCTGCTGGCTGATGGTCGAACCGCCGGCTTTGACTTCGCCGCTTTGCTTATTGCGTTTCATGGCGTATTTGATGCCGTTCCAGTCAAAGCCGCTGTGTTCGGCAAAGTTGGCGTCTTCGGAAGCAATCAGGGCTTTTTTGAGGTTGACGGAAATTTGGTCGTAAGGCACCCAGCGGTAATCCAGCTCGACATCGCGGCCTTCTTTTGCAAACTGGCTCATGCGCATGGACATGAAGGCGGTTTTGCTGGGCGCGACGGCGCGGTAGGTAATGATGTTGCCGTACACATAAGCGTTGAAGAAAATGAAGATGCCGATGGGCAGGGCAATCAGCCATTTGATGATGCGGAACATGGTTACAGGGCTTTCATGTATTCGATAACGGGGCGGATATCGGGCGTAAATCCGCGCCAAATATGGTAGGAGGCGGCAGCCTGACCGACCAGCATGCCCAAGCCGTCTGAAACTTCGGCCGCGCCGTTGCTTTGGGCAAAGTTCAAAAACGCCAGCGCCGCGTTGCCGTAAACCATATCGTAGGCAAGGCGGCAGTTGCGGAAAATTTCAGGGCTGACGGCAGGAAGCTGGCCGCTCAAGCCGCCGGACGTGCCGTTGATGATGATATCGAAACCGCCGTTCAAATCCGCCATCGGGACGGCTTCAATGCCGAAAAGCCGCACCAATTCCTCGGCCTTGGCATGGGTACGGTTGGCAATGACGATACGGGCAGGGCGGTGTTCTTTCAAAACCGGAATCACGCCGCGCACCGCGCCGCCTGCGCCCAAAAGTAAAATGGTTTTGCCTTCGATGGCAATGTTTTTGACCTGCGTGATGTCGTTGGCCAAACCGATACCGTCGGTATTGTCGCCGCGTATCCTACCGTCTTCCAACCACACCAGCGTATTGACCGCGCCGGCAGCCAAAGCGCGTTCGGAATGTTCGTCCGCCAGCGCAAAGGCTTCCTGCTTGAACGGAACGGTTACATTCGCACCTTGCCCGCCCTCGGCACGAAACGCCGCAACAGCCTCGGCAAAACCGCCGATTTCGACAAAAATGCGTCCATATTCGATGGCCGCACCTTCCTGCAGTGCAAACTGCTGATGGATTTGCGGCGATTTACTGTGTGCAATGGGATTGCCGAAAACGGCGTAACGGGGGAGGGTAGTCATGGTCGTGTTCCAAAAGACGGGACGGCTATTTTATAACGGCGGCGTACAGATGGAAACGATACCGTCTGAAATGGTTGTCAGGTAGCATGATGGAATATTTGTTTCTTGAAAAAAAGTCATTTTTACAATTTAACTTTATTTTTACAATTTAACTTTATTTTGTTGATAAGGACGAAAGGGACGGACATGAAAAAGATGTTGTGCTTGGCAGTATTTGCATTAGGGTTGGCAACGCCGGCGGTGGCGGCGGATTGGGTGCGGGTAGATATTAACAATGACAATACCACGTTTGGTGATGCAGACAGCCGTACGGACAATAGAGCATGGTTTGAACATAGGTACGCCAAGCCGCAAAAAGATTGGCGATGGAAAATTTTTTAATACAACTAAAACGTTGAGAGAAATGGATTGCAGTGGTAAACGTCATAGGCTTTTGACAGTAACGGCGTATTCCAAATCGGGAAACTCTATCGGCTCTGATACACGATCCTATGCCGAATGGGATTATGTTATTCCCGGTACGGTTGGAGAGAATATGTACAAATTTGTCTGCAACCGCTATCCTCGCTGACCGTTTTCAAATCAAACAACAGATGCCGTCTGAACTGCTTTCAGACGGCATCTGTTTTGTCGGCATTCGGACAAAAGGGCGGGCATTCCGCTTTTGAACAGACAAACCGAAGCATATTGTTGACAATCTTGCCGTCTGAAACTATATTTCATTGCGTAAAAACGGGTGCCCTGATGTATTTCAGACGGCCTTACCGTGGTAGAATAACAACTTAAACCCATTCCCTCAGGAGCTGAAGATGTCCATCAAAGACGCTGTAAAACTGATTGAAGAAAGCGAAGCCCGCTTCGTAGATTTGCGCTTTACCGATACCAAAGGCAAGCAGCATCACTTTACCATCCCCGCCCGCATCGTCCTCGACGATCCCGAAGAATGGTTTGAAAACGGTCAAGCGTTTGACGGTTCGTCCATCGGCGGTTGGAAAGGTATTCAGGCTTCCGATATGCAGTTGCGTCCCGATGCGTCTACGGCCTTTCGTCGATCCTTTCTACGACGATACCACCGTTGTCTTTACCTGCGACGTTATCGATCCGGCCGACGGCCAAGGCTATGACCGCGACCCCGCTCTATCGCGCGCCGCGCCGAAGCCTATTTGAAATCTTCCGGTATCGGCGACACAGCATACTTTCGGCCCAGAGCCTGAATTCTTTCGTCTTTTCGATGGCGTAGAATTTGAAACCGATATGCACAAAACCCGTTACGAAATCACTTCCGAAAGCGGCGCATGGTCAAGCGGCCTGCATTTGGACGGTCAAAACACCGGCCACCGCCCGACCGTCAAAGGCGGTTACGCACCTGTTGCGCCGATTGACTGCGGTCAAGACCTGCGTTCTGCCATGGTCAATGTTTTGGAAGAACTCGGCATCGAAGTGGAAGTACATCACGCCGAAGTCGGTACCGGCAGCCAAATGGAAATCGGCACCCGTTTTGCTACTTTGGTCAAACGCGCCGACCAAACCCAAGACATGAAATATGTGATTCAAAAACGTTGCCCACAACTTTCGGCAAAAACCGCCACATTCATGCCCAAACCCATCATGGGCGACAACGGCAGCGGTATGCACGTTCACCAATCCATTTGGAAAGACGGTCAAAACCTGTTCTCAGGCGACGGCTATGCCGGTTTGTCCGATACCGCCCTTTATTACATCGGCGGCATCATCAAACACGCCAAAGCCCTGAACGCGATTACCAATCCGTCCACCAACTCCTACAAACGCCTCGTGCCGCACTTTGAAGCGCCGACCAAGCTGGCATATTCCGCCAAAAACCGTTCCGCTTCCATCCGCATTCCGTCTGTGAAACAGCAGCAAGGCACGCCGTATCGAAGCGCGTTTCCCTGATCCGACCGCCAACCCATACTTGGCATTTGCCGCCTTGTTGATGGCCGGTTTGGACGGTATTCAAAACAAAATCCATCCGGGCGACCCTGCCGATAAAAACCTGTACGACCTGCCTCCGGAAGAAGATGCATTGGTGCCGACCGTTTGCGCTTCTTTGGAAGAAGCATTGGCCGCCCTCAAAGCCGACCACGAATTCCTCCTGCGCGGCGGCGTGTTCAGCAAAGACTGGATAGACAGCTACATCGCCTTCAAAGAAGAAGATGTCCGCCGCATCCGCATGGCGCCGCACCCGCTGGAATTTGAAATGTATTACAGCCTGTAAAACAGCTGAGGCATTTTAAATAGGAAATCAAAGGCCGTCTGAAACTGGATTTGAAGTTTCAGACGGCCTTTAGGCTTAAAATAGATAGGGTGCTCGAATTGGGCATGATAGCGAGAAGCAATGGATCATGCTGTTTGAAAACCTTTATGGAATCGGTGCCTTGTGTTAAATTGTGCTAACGGAATCATTTAATCAAAAAGGTTGGGCAGAATGAAGAAGATAATTGGTTTGGCCATTGCTGCGGCATTTGGTTTGAGCGCGTGCAGTAATTTGGATCACAAAACCGCGCACGAGGTCATGTCGATTTCCAATGACCGTATTTTAAAAGAAGACCACAGCTTTAACATCACAGGCAGCTCTCAAGTATATATCAGCCCATTGGCTGAAGCTGTATTGGCAGATGAAAAGGTGGAAAAGAAAACCGAAGCGAAAGCAGAGGATGCCAAAGCCAAAGAGGGGGAGGCGGCAGCCTCTATGGAGGTTGCTCAAGAAAACGACGCTGCTTTGAAGCAGGAGTTTTCTGAACGAGAAGAGGCTGAGTTCCGCAATGCAATGCTTGATGCCTTGCCGGACGGCAATATCGCACAAGTTGCCGTTGATTATCTGGATAAATATCCTGCCATATCCAGTTACATGGAAGGGGTTCATCTGAATTATGAGGTAGCTGTTGACCTATTAACGCGTCAGTTTGAGATGATTCCTGAATTGGCCATCAACAACCACAATGAAAAACTTAGTATCAAACTTCCTATGAAACTGGATGCGGAAAAATGGGAAATTTATATGGATCCGCCTGCCAGTGCTGCTGCCATTATTAGTGTGTACACCGATGAGAAAATCGGTAAACGTTTAATCAAAGAACCTTTAAAATTGAGTTTGAAAGAAATCGGTGATTCGAAACGTATGCCTTTTGATCATATTGCAGAGGCGGGAGTACGTGCTTTTTTGAGTGCCAATAAGGCTATGCCTGCCGATGCATATGTATTTAAAGAAATGGATGCCTTTGGTAAGGCAAATCATGCACGCTATCGTGTACGTCATGTCATGAAACCGGAGTATGATTCTGTCGTAATGAAGGCAGTGGCTAAGGCTTTTGATGAAGAATTGTCGAAATTACAGAAAACGCCTCAACCAGGTTCAACAGAAGAAGATTATAAAAATGCGCGGGAATTTTTCAGTATGTTTGTCAGCATAAGTGATAACCAGCCACTTAGCGTCCAGCGGATATTCGGTAACAATCTTGTTGTCGACTATTATCTCGACCGCAAAGGCCGCATGTTGGCTTCCCGCATGTATATGCAAATCAACGGCACACATAAGGCCATTAATATTATCGGCGACAGTGTGTACAGCAATTACGGCAAACCGGTCTTCAAATTGAATCCGCAAGGTAAGGGCATTACTTGGAAAGAGCTGAAAGAGTTTTTCAGTTCGAATAAAAAAGAAGACGATTAAAGCCTCAGGCCGTCTGAAAGGATATTTAAGGATATTTTTTGTTTTCAGACGGCATGTTTGATAAGGAAAACCATGTTTGCAAATTTTGATTTAGGCGTATTTCTGCTGGCAGTATTGCCCGTGTTGTTGGCCATTACCGTGCGCGAAGTAGCACGCGGTTATACGGCGCGTTATTGGGGCGACCATACTGGCGAGCAGCTTGGGCGTTTGACGCTCAATCCGCTGCCGCACATCGACCCTGTCGGTACGATTGTTGTGCCGCTGGTGTGTCTGATGATAGGCAGTTTCCTGTTCGGCTGGGCGCGTCCCATGCCCATCGATTCGCGCAATTTCCGCGATCCGCGCCGCGCGTGGCGTTGGGTGTCGATTTCAGGCCCGATTGCTAATCTGATTTTGGCGTTCTTTTGGGGTTTTGTCGTCGTACTTGCTGCGTATGTGCCTGAGTCTTATCAAGCGCCGTTGGTGCAGATGGCAGGTTACGGCGTGATGGTGAACTCGATTTGGGTCGCATTCAGCCTGATTCCGATTTTGCCTTGGGACGGCGGTATTTTTATCGATACCTTCCTCAACGCCAAGCAGTCCATGCAGTTCCGTAAAATCGAGCCATACGGCACATGGATTATCCTGATCCTGTTGTTTACCGGCCTGCTGGCCAAACTGATTTGGCCGATTATTGCCATGATTCAGGCCGCAGTACAGATGGTTGTCATGCTGTTTATTTAAATGTTTTGGCTGAAAAGGCCGTCTGAAACTCAGTTTCAGACGGCCTTTTTCATTGTGCAACATGTAAATACGATTGGAAAAGTTGCTTAAAAATTGTACAATTTCAGCCCTTTCAATTTGGCGCACACATCATGCACATCGGCGGCTATTTCATTGACAACCCCATCGCACTTGCCCCCATGGCAGGCATTACGGACAAACCGTTCCGCCGGATTTGCCGCGAGTTTGGCGCAGGGTGGGCGGTATGCGAAATGCTGACCAGCGATCCGAGCTTGCGCCATACCAAAAAAACCTTGCGCCGCAGCGATTTTGAAGGCGAGGGCGGAGTGGTGGCCGTGCAGATTGCAGGCAGCGATCCGCAGCAGATGGCGGATGCTGCGCGGTATAACGTCAGCCTCGGGGCGCAGGTGATTGATATAAACATGGGCTGTCCGGCTAAAAAGTCTGCAATGTGCAGGCAGGCAGCGCGTTGATGCAAAACGAGCCTTTAGTTGCCGAAATCTTGAAAGCCGTTGTAAATGCGGTGGACGTACCCGTTACCCTCAAAACCCGTTTGGGCTGGCATGACGAACATCAAAACTTGCCGACCATCGCCAAAATCGCCGAAGAATCAGGCATCGCCGCCCTTGCCATCCACGGCCGCACCCGTACACAGATGTACAAAGGCGAAGCGCGTTACGAACTGATTACCGAAACCAAAGGCCGTCTGAACATCCCTGTTTGGGTCAACGGAGATATTACTTCGCCGCAAAAAGCCGCCGCCGTCCTCAAACAAACCGCCGCCGACGGCATCATGATAGGGCGCGGCGCACAAGGCAGGCCGTGGCTTTTCCGTGATTTAAAACATTACGCCGAATACGGCGTTTTGCCTCCGGCCTTAAGCTTGGCAGAATGCAATACCACCATTTTGAACCACATCCGCGCCATGCATGAATTTTATGGAGAAATTGCCGGAGTACGCATCGCCCGCAAACACATCGGCTGGTACATCGACGAAATGCCCGACGGCGAGCAGACTCGCCGGGAAATCAACCGCTTGGACAGCACCTCAGCACAATACGATACCCTTGCCGCCTATCTTGAGACGCTTTCAGAGAAAACCGACCGCTGGGTATGCCACTATCGGGAAAGCTGAAGAGTTTCAGACGGCCTTATCATCTAAAAAATAAATCTATTTAAAAACAAACTCAAAGAAAGACATCACGATGAATCAAACGACGACTGACATTGCGCAATGTATTGAACAAAACTTACGACAATACTTCAAAGACTTGGATGGTACAGAACCTTGCGGCGTGTACGATATGGTGTTGCACCAAGTTGAAAAGCCAATGCTGATTTGCGTGATGGAACAATGCGGCGGCAACCAGTCTAAAGCGGCGGTTATTTTGGGGTTAAACCGCAATACCTTGCGTAAAAAGCTGCAGCAGCATGGTTTGTTGTAATAGAGAGGAATATGGCGCATTGCTGCCTGCCTATCATGAAAGAGCCGGCCACGTCATTCATCCATCAGTTAGATATATTTTTGGATTTGTTGACACAATCAAAATAAAAACAGCTTGAAAAGGTTTCAGGCCGTCTGAAAACCAGAGAAGAAACGATTAATTTTTTTACCATGAGTTGAACCATGCTTTACCAAATACTCGCACTGTTAATCTGGGGCAGCTCGTTTATCGCTGCCAAATATTCCTACGAGATGCTCGACCCGACGCTGATGGTTGAGGCGCGATTGTTGATTGCCGCATTGATGGTGCTGCCGTCGTGCCGCCGTCATTTGGGCAGGATTCCGCGGAGCGAGTGGAAGCCGTTGTTGTGGATTTCCTTTGTCAACTACGTTGTCGTTTTGATGCTCCAGTTTATCGGTTTGAAATATACATCCGCTGCCAGCGCGGTTACCATGGTGGGGTTGGAGCCTTTGCTGGTCGTCTTTGTCGGTCATTTCTTCTTCAACGACAAAGCCAAACTTTACCACTGGATTTGCTGCGCAGTGGCGTTTGCCGGCGTGGGCATGATGGTAATGGGCGGTGCAGAAGAGGGCGGTACGATTGACTGGTTCGGCTGTCTGCTGATTTTGCTTGCAGGATTCGGTTTTGCAGGTGTGATACGTCCGAGCCAGCAGATGGTTGCCCGTATTGGTGCGCCTGCATTTACCGCGGCTTCCATGGCGGTAGCGGCGGTGTTGTGCCCTGCCGTTTTCGCTGGTGTTGGCAGACAGTTATCAAATCAATTGGTCGTGGGGCGGTACGCTGTCGGTTTTGTATATGGGGATTGGCTGTAGTTGGCTTGCCTATCTGTTGTGGAACAAAGGCATGAACACAGTCCCTGCCAACGTCTCCGGCCTGCTGATCTCGCTTGAGCCGGTCATCGGCGTTATCATGGCGGTGTTAATTTTGGGCGAACATTTAAGTACCATGTCTGCGATGGGCATTACCGTCGTTATTGCGTCCACTTTTTGTCGCCGGTATGCTGACACGTGTGAGCAACAAACACAAAAAGGCCGTCTGAAAACGGTTTCAGACGGCCTTAAGTAAGCAGTATCATTTTTAATAAAACATTTTGGGAAAAATTTCCATGAAACGCATTGCTTTTTGCTTGCCTGCCCTATCTTGGCGTCGGCTGCCCCCGATAACGACAAAGCCACTGTACAGGCCGTCATTGCCAAGTATTACAATCGACCGCTTGCCGCGCACAAATGCCAGCTAACCTACGCCCCCGTTGCCTTACTCATGCCATGATGCACAGGCATGGCGGGCGCAGTATGGGTGGCGAAAAAATGGGATTTAAATAGGGCAAAAACAAAAAGGCCGTCTGAAACCAAGTTTCAGACGGCCTTTTACATAAAATTGTCAACAATATCTATAAAAACCTACTGCCAAAAAGGCGAAAATAGCGGATAATACCGCCCTGAAATTTCATCCCATACTGATTAAACCTTCAACAAAGGAAATCCAAATGTCTTCCATCAAACGCGCCCTGATCAGCCTATCCGACAAGACAGGCGCAGTCGAATTTGCCCAAACCCTGACCAAGCTCGGTGTTGAAATCCTCTCTACCGGCGGTACAGCAAAACTCTTGGCTGATGCAGGCGTTCCCGTTATCGAAGTTGCCGACTATACCGGTTTTCCCGAAATGCTCGACGGCCGCGTGAAAACCCTGCATCCGAAAATCCACGGCGGTATCCTCGGCCGTCGCGATTTGGACGAACACGTCGCCAAGATGGAAGAACACGGCATCGGCAACATCGACCTCGTGTGCGTCAACCTCTACCCCTTCGCCGCCACCATTGCTAAACCAAACTGCACACTGGAAGACGCGATTGAAAACATCGACATCGGCGGCCCGACCATGGTGCGCTCTGCCGCGAAAAACTGGAAACACGTCGCCATCGTTACCGACACAGCCGATTTCCCCGCCATCGCCGCCGAACTCGAAGCCAACAACGGCGCATTGAGCGACAAAACCCGTTTCAACCTCTCACGCAAAGCATTCAGCCATACCGCCCAATACGACGGCATGATTTCCAACTATCTAACCTCGCTTTCAGACGATGTCTTGAGCGGCCAGCCCCAAATCGGTGAATTTCCAAGCCAGTTCAACCAAAGCTGGATTAAAGTGCAAGACATGCGCTACGGCGAAAACCCACACCAACGCGCCGCGTTCTACCGCGATATTTACCCAGCCGCAGGCAGCCTTTCCGCCTACAAACAGCTGCAAGGCAAAGAATTGTCGTACAACAACATCGCCGATGCCGATGCCGCATGGGAAGCCGTCAAATCCTTTGACGCGCCGGCCTGCGTGATCGTGAAACACGCCAATCCGTGCGGCGTAGCTATCGCCTCCAATACCTTGGATGCCTACAAACTCGCCTACGCTACCGACACCACCAGCGCATTCGGCGGCATCATCGCCTTCAACCGCGAAGTGGACGGCGAAACCGTCAAACAAATTACCGACAACCAATTTATGGAAGTCCTCATGGCGCCGAAGTTCACCGCCGAAGCCCTCGAAATCGCCGCCGCCAAGAAACGTGCGCGTATTGGAAGTGCCGCTTGAAGCAGGTGCCAACCACTTCGAACTCAAACGCGTCGGCGGCGGACTGTTGGTACAAACCCCCGACATCCACCGCCTCAGCCGCGCCGATTTAAAAGTCGTCTCCAAACGCCAACCGACCGAGCAAGAATGGAACGACTTGATGTTTGTTTGGAACGTCGCAAAATACGTCAAATCCAACGCCATCGTCTTCGGTAAAGGCGGTCAAACCTACGGCATCGGCGCAGGCCAAATGAGCCGCGTGGACAGCACCCGCATCGCCGCCCGCAAAGCACAAGATGCCAATCTCGACCTCAACGGTGCATGTGCCGCTTCCGATGCCTTCTTCCCATTCCGCGACGGCGTAGATGTCATTGCCGAGCAGGGCATCAAAAGCCATCATCCATCCGGCAGGCTCCATGCGCGACCAAGAAGTCTTTGACGCAGCGGACGAACACGGCATCGCCATGGTTGTAACCGGCATCCGCCATTTCCGTCACTAATAAGCTGATATAAAATAAAGGCCGTCTGAAAACAAAGTTTCAATATCATGAAACCCGTTTTCAGACGGCCTTCTTCAATCATCAAACAATTTAGCGGCCTAGCTGCAAATCAGGACAAAGCAACCAAGCCCCAGCCCGTCCTATTCATGTAGCAACACAACGCCGCCCAAGTCTAAAAACCAACCTACTCATAGAAAGAAACATGAAAACACATCCTCCTCATCCTCGCCCTCGCCACACTCACCGCCTGCGCCTCCAGTCATACCGGTGGCTACGGCTATGCCGGCAACAACGGCGCTTCCGCAGGCGTGACCCAAACGTTCCGTTGGTAAGGCCGTCTGAAATACAACACAGTTTTCTACAATAGAGAACAAACAAATCCTAAACGTAAAGGCAAGTTTTACACTTGCCTTTTTAATGTTATCTATCGGCTTAATAGCGCATAAATTCGTGTCATTTGCGCACTATTTATATGTTAGGAAAGGTCAAGGCCGTCTGAAAACAGGCTATGCAAAAGCTATTACACGTTTCAAACCAATTTTCAATACAAATTTCATTAATTACCTAAATAAATCCAATATTCAAATCTAGTACAATAGAAACTATCTAAATCATATATTATTTAATAATCATTATTGTTTAAGAATAAAAACGTAAAATCAAATAGCTAGAAAAAGCGTTTAAATAAAGCAACAAGTAAATCTAACGGGGATTACCGTTGAGAGCGAAAAAATAACACTTTATCGGAAGAGTTGATTTGCGAAACCAAACGCATATAAAATTTGGACAAGGATTCCGAATGCATTGAAGGAAGTTGACAAAAAGTGACTTGTTAAGAAACAAGCTGACAAAAAACGGCACATCGTTTCCCAAACTTCACAAGCTTCCCAAAATGTATCAGCATAAAATCCCATAAAACAGGCTTTTAGCTGCTATTCGGCCGAGTAGAGACTTTTGGCACGGGAATTGCATACACGAGATTACGGCATGAAACCGCATAAAGGGGAAACTCTGAAATGCGGCAAATGTGTGGACAGGCGGTTTACAGCCGAGCAACACGTCCCAAAAGAAATCAAACCCCTTACAGGAAAATCGATATGAATAAAGTCTTTAAAGTCATTTGGAACCACGCGACCCAGACATGGACCGCGGTTTCCGAGATCAGCCATGCACACGGCAAAAAATCCGCTTCTGACAAGCGTAAAGCCGTAGCTGCTGCAGTTGCAGCGGCAGGTGCTTTGATGGCGTCCGGTAGTGCAATTGCTGGTTCTGATCTTGCTACTAATGATGCAGTTAATCTTTGGCCGAATGGTGTGCAAAACCCTGCTGCTGGACGCGAAGCTGTCGCTGTAGGCGCTAACGCAACTGCCTCACATCAACACACAATTGCGATTGGTAGAAATGCTACTGCCAAGTGGACCAATGCTATTTCTATTGGTAAAGATACTGTAGCAAGCCAAGACCACGCGCTTGCTATGGCTACGTCAGCAAAAGCCATTGGTATTCAATCTGTTGGCATCGGCTCATACTCTAGCGCTAGTGCGGATTCCGCAGTTGCTCTTGGTCAAAATGCAAAAGCTGGTGGTGAAGTACCAGCTGGTGCTGATAAAGGTCCTGGTACCGCAGCAGTAGCTGTTGGTCTTAATGCAAATGCATCTGCAGCCAATACGGTTGCAACAGGTAAGAACGCTGCTGCAAGTGTTGATAATGCCATTGCGGTTGGTGTTCAATCTAATGCTTCTGGTCGTGCGGCAGCTGCATTGGGTGGATATGCAGCAGCCTCTGCTGAACGTGCGACTGCGGTTGGTGCAGCATCTAAAGCAAGCGGTACGGCCTCTTTTGCTGGTGGTACATCGGCTAATGCTGCTGGTGTAAACTCTGTTGCAGTCGGTGGTTCAATGGAGGCAGCTGAAGCTGCTCAAGCAGTTGGTAATAACTCTATTGCAGTAGGTTCTAAGTCAAATGCCCAAAAAGCTTCCGACGTTGCAGTAGGCCATGGTGCGAAAGCCAGTGGTACTTCTGCCGGTACTAATGCGGAAGGCTCAGTAAACAATGCCGGTTCGGCAATCGCAGTCGGTACAGAAGCTCAAGCAACTGGTATCGTAGCAATTGCTGTCGGTGAGCGCGCCCAAGCCCTGCAAAACGGTGCAGTAGCATTGGGTGGCGACGCTCAAGCTAAAAAAGGTTCTGACGTAGCAATCGGTCGCGGTTCTGTCGCTGACGGCATTTCTGCTTCTGCCTTCGGTCCTGCTGCTAAAAGCAAAGTGCTCAATACGCGGTAGCATTGGGTGTACAAAGTAACGCTGCTTCTACGCAAGCGATTGCATTAGGCCGTGGCGCTCAAGCCAATGGCGGTGAATATGCAACTGCTCTGGGTAACGATGCTCAAGCAACAGCTAGAAACACTCTGGCTTTGGGTACTGAAGCTAAATCTACTATTGAAAACAGCGTAGCTCTGGGTAACGGTTCTACAACCAGCAAATTCGTACCTACCAACAGTGGTACTGTTGGCAGCTACACTTACGGTGGTTTCGCAGGCGCAACCAGCGGTTTAAATAACGGCGCAGTATTGTCTGTAGGTTCTGCAGGTAAAGAACGTCAAATCCAAAACGTTGCCGCAGGCCGTATTTCTCAAACTTCTACCGATGCAATCAACGGCTCTCAATTGTTCGCCGTAGCAAGCCGCATCGAAAATCTGAATCCATTTGTATTCCAAGGCCACGATGGTAGCGGTAGCTCACCAGCTGCAGGTACATACAGATACGATCCTAAATCAAATGCCAATAACACCCTGAAACTGATCGCTGGTGAAGGTCTGAAAATGACTTCAAACGGCACTAACGAATACACCCTGAGCGTAGTAGGTGGTGGTGCTAAAGGCGAAAAAGGTGATGCTGGTCCTGCTGGCCCTAAAGGCGAAAAAGGTGATGCTGGTCCTGCTGGCCCTAAAGGCGAAAAAGGTGATGCTGGTCCTGCTGGTGCTAAAGGCGAAAAAGGTGATGCTGGTCCTGCTGGCCCTAAAGGCGATACCGGCGAAAAAGGTGATAGCGCTCTCGGCTTAGCTGTTGGAGTTGAAGATAATAACGAAAACGGTACTCACACTATTACTATTACTAATTTAGATGATGGCTCAGTGACTACTACCATCGTTAAAGACGGTAAAAAAACGGTAAAGATGGCGAAGCCGGCGCTAAAGGCGAAAAAGGCGACAAAGGTGACCAAAGGTGAAGCCGGCGCTAAAGGCGAAAAAGGCGACAAAGGTGACCAAGGTGAAGCCGGCGCTAAAGGCGAAAAGGGCGACAAAGGGTGACCAAGGTGAAAGCCGGCGCTAAAGGCGAAAAAGGCGACAAAGGTGACCAAGGTGAAGCTGGCGCTAAAGGCGAAAAAAGGGCGACAAAGGTGACCAAGGTGAAGCCGGCGCTAAAGGCGAAAAAAAGGCGAAAAGGTGACCAAGGTGAAGCCGGTGCTAAAGGCGAAAAAGGCGACAAAGGTGACCAAGGTGAAGCCGGCGCTAAAGGCGAAAAAGGCGACAAAAGGTGACCAAGGTGAAGCCGGTGCTAAAAGGCGAAAAAGGCGACAAAGGTGACCAAAGGTGAAAGCCGGCGCTAAAGGCGACAAAGGTGACCAAGGTGAAGCCGGCGCTAAAGGCGAAAAAAAGGCGACAAAGGTGACCAAGGTGAAGCCGGTGCTAAAGGCGAAAAAAGGGCGACAAAGGTGACCAGGGTGAAGCCGGCGTAAGGCGAAAAAGGCGACCAAGGTGAAGCCGGCGCTAAAGGCGAAAAAGGCGACAAAAGGTGACCAAGGTGAAGCCGGCGCTAAAAGGCGAAAAAAAGGCGACAAAGGTGACCAAGGTGAAGCCGGCGCTAAAGGCGAAAAAGGCGAAAAAGGTGACCAAGGTGAAGCCGGCGCTAAAGGCGAAAAAAAGGCGACAAAGGTGACCAAGGTGAAGCCGGCGCTAAAGGCGAAAAAGGCGAAAAAGGTGACCAAGGTGAAGCCGGTGCTAAAGGCGAAAAAAAGGCGACAAAGGTGACCAAAGGTGAAGCCGGCGCTAAAGGCGAAAAAAAGGCGACAAAGGTGACCACAGGTGAAGCGCGGCGACAAAGGTGACCATGAAGCGGCGCAAAAGGCGAAAAAGGCGACAAAGGTGACCAAAGGTGAAGCCGGCGCTAAAGGCGAAAAAGGCGAAAAAGGTGACCAAGGGTGAAGCCGGCGCTAAAGGCGAAAAAGGCGAAAAAGGTGACCAAGGTGAAGCCGGTGCTAAAGGCGAAAAAGGCGACAAAGGTGACCAAGGTGAAGCCGGCGCTAAAGGCGAAAAAGGCGACAAAGGTGACCAAGGTGAAGCCGGTGCTAAAGGCGAAAAAGGCGACAAAGGTGACCAAGGTGAAGCCGGTGCTAAAGGCGAAAAAGGCGACAAAGGTGACCAAGGTGAAGCCGGTGCTAAAGGCGAAAAAGGCGACAAAGGTGACCAAGGTGAAGCCGGCGCTAAAGGCGAAAAAGGCGAAAAAGGTGACCAAGGTGAAGCCGGCGCTAAAAGGCGAAAAAAGGCGAAAAAGGTGACCAAAGGTGAAGCCGGTGCTAAAGGCGAAAAAAAGGCGACAAAGGTGACCAAGGTGAAGCCGGCGCTAAAGGCGAAAAAAAGGCGACAAAAGGTGACCAAAGGTGAAGCCGGCGCTAAAGGCGAAAAAAAGGCGACAAAGGTGACCAAGGTGAAGCCGGTGCTAAAGGCGAAAAAGGCGACAAAGGTGACCAAGGTGAAGCCGGTGCTAAAGGCGAAAAAGGCGACAAAGGTGACCAAGGTGAAGCCGGCGCTAAAGGCGAAAAAGGCGAAAAAGGTGACCAAGGTGAAGCCGGCGCTAAAGGCGAAAAAGGCGACAAAGGTGACCAAGGGTGAAAGCCGGCGCTAAAAGGCGAAAAAGGCGACAAAGGTGACCAAGGTGAAGCCGGCGCTAAAGGCGAAAAAGGCGACAAAGGTGACCAAGGTGAAGCCGGCGCTAAAGGCGAAAAAGGCGACAAAGGTGACCAAAGGTGAAGCCGGCGCTAAAGGCGAAAAAGGGCGACAAAAGGTGACCAAGGTGAAGCCGGCGCTAAAGGCGAAAAAGGCGACAAAGGTGACCAAGGTGAAGCCGGCGCTAAAGGCGAAAAAAAGGCGACAAAGGTGACCAAGGTGAAGCCGGTGCTAAAGGCGAAAAAAGGCGACAAAGGTGACCAAGAGTGAAGCCGGCGCTAAAGGCGAAAAAGGCGAAAAAGGTGACCAAGGTGAAGCCGGTGCTAAAAGGCGAAAAAAAGGCGACAAAAGGTGACCAAGGTGAAGCCGGCGCTAAAGGCGAAAAAAAGGCGACAAAAGGTGACCAAAAGGGTGAAGCCGGTGCTAAAGGCGAAAAAGGCGACAAAGGTGACCAAAGGTGAAGCCGGCGCTAAAGGCGACAAAGGTGACCAAGGTGAAGCCGGAGCTAAAGGCGAAAAAGGCGACAAAGGTGACCAAGGTGAAGCCGGTGCTAAAGGCGAAAAAGGCGACAAAGGTGACCAAGGTGAAGCCGGCGCTAAAGGCGAAAAAGGCGACTAAGGTGAAAGCCGGCGCTAAAGGCGAAAAAGGCGACAAAAGGTGACCAAGGTGAAGCCGGTGCTAAAGGCGAAAAAGGCGACAAAGGTGACCAGGTGAAGCCGGTGCTAAAAGGCGAAAAAGGGCGACAAAGGTGACCAAGGTGAAGCCGGCGCTAAAAGGCGAAAAAAGGCGACAAAAGGTGACCAAGGTGAAGCCGGCGCTAAAAGGCGAAAAAAAGGCGACAAAAGGTGACCAAGGTGAAGCCGGTGCTAAAAGGCGAAAAAGGCGACAAAGGTGACCAAGGTGAAGCCGGTGCTAAAAGGCGAAAAAGGCGACAAAGGTGACCAAGGTGAAGCCGGTGCTAAAGGCGAAAAAGGCGACAAAGGTGACCAAAGGTGAAGCCGGCGCTAAAAGGCGAAAAAAAGGCGACAAAGGTGACTAAGGTGAAGCCGGTGCTAAAGGCGAAAAAGGCGACAAAGGTGACCAAGGTGAAGCCGGCGCTAAAGGCGACAAAGGTGACCAAGGTGAAGCCGGCGCTAAAGGCGAAAAAAAGGGCGACAAAGGTGACCAAGGTGGAAGCCGGTGCTAAAGGCGAAAAAAAGGCGACAAAGGTGACCAAGGTGAAGCCGGCGCTAAAGGCGAAAAAGGCGACCAAGGTGAAAGCCGGCGCTAAAAGGCGAAAAAAAGGCGACAAGGTGACCAAGGTGAAGCCGAGTGCTAAAGGCGAAAAAAAGGCGACAAAGGTGACCAAGGTGAAGCCGGTGCTAAAAGGCGAAAAAGGCGACAAAAGGTGACCAAAGGTGAAGCCGGCGCTAAAGGCGAAAAAAAGGCGACAAAGGTGACTAAGGTGAAGCCGGCGCTAAAGGCGAAAAAGGCGACAAAGGTGACCAAGGTGAAGCCGGCGCTAAAGGCGAAAAAGGCGACAAAGGTGACCAAGGTGAAGCCGGCGCTAAAGGCGAAAAAGGCGAAAAAGGTGACCAAGGTGAAGCCGGTGCTAAAGGCGAAAAAGGCGACAAAGGTGACCAAGGCGATAAAGGTGACACTGGTGAAAAAGGTGGCAGCATCACAGGTGAAGTTGTAGATAATGGTGACGGTACCCATACAATCACTATTACTGATCTTGAGACCGGTTCAGTCACTACTACTATCGTTAAAGATGGTAAAGACGGTGTAGATGGTAAGAATGCTAAAGCCGACGTTAAAGACAACGGTGACGGCACTCACACTGTAACCATCACTGATGGCGAAGGTAATACCACTACTACTATCATTAAAGATGGTAAGAATGCTGAAGCCGACGTTAAAGACAACGGCAACGGTACTCACACTGTAACCATCAAAGACGGTAACGGTAATACCACTACTACCATCCTTAAAGATGGTGCAACTGGCGCTACCGGTGCAACTGGTGCCGATGGTAAGAACGCTGAAGCCGATGTTAAAGACAACGGCAACGGCACTCACACTGTAACCATCAAAGACGGTAACGGTAACACTACTACTACTATCGTTAAAGACGGTGCAACTGGCGCTACCGGTGCAACTGGTGCCGACGGTAAGAATGCTGAAGCCGATGTTAAAGACAACGGCAACGGTACTCACACTGTAACCATCAAAGACGGTAACGGTAACACTACTACTACTATCGTTAAAGACGGTGCAGATGGTAAGAACGCTAAAGCTGACGTTAAAGACAACGGCAACGGTACTCACACTGTAACCATCACTGATGGCGAAGGTAATACCACTACTACTATCGTTAAAGACGGTAAGAACGCTGAAGCCGAAGTTAAAGACAACGGCAATGGTACTCACACCGTAACGATCAAAGATGGTAACGGTAATACCACTACTACCATCGTTAAAGACGGTGCAACTGGCGCTACTGGTGCAACTGGTGCAGACGGTAAGAATGCTAAAGCTGAAGTTAAAGACAACGGCAACGGCACTCACACTGTAACCATCACTGATGGTGAAGGTAATACCACTACTACTATCGTTAAAGATGGTACAGCTGCAGCTAAGGGTGATACTGGTGCTAAAGGTGAAGACGGTAAGAATGCTAAAGCCGACGTTAAAGACAATGGCAACGGCACTCACACTGTAACCATCACTGATGGCGACGGTAATACCACTACTACTATCGTTAAAGACGGTAAGAATGCTGAAGCCGAAGTTAAAGACAACGGCAACGGTACTCACACTGTAACCATCAAAGACGGTAACGGTAATACCACTACTACCATCGTTAAAGACGGTGCAACTGGCGCTACCGGTGCAACTGGTGCAGACGGTAAGAATGCTAAAGCCGAAGTTAAAGACAACGGCAACGGCACTCACACTGTAACCATCACTGATGGTGAAGGTAATACCACTACTACTATCGTTAAAGACGGTACAGCTGCAGCTAAGGGTGATACTGGTGCTAAAGGTGAAGACGGTAAGAATGCTAAAGCCGACGTTAAAGACAATGGCAACGGCACTCACACTGTAACCATCACTGATGGCGACGGTAATACCACTACTACTATCGTTAAAGACGGTAAGAACGCTGAAGCCGAAGTTAAAGACAATGGCAACGGTACTCACACTGTAACGATCAAAGACGGTAACGGTAATACCACTACTACTATCGTTAAAGACGGTGCAACTGGCGCTACCGGTGCAACTGGTGCAGATGGTAAGAATGCTAAAGCTGAAGTTAAAGACAACGGCAACGGCACTCATACTGTAACCATCACTGATGGCGAAGGTAATACCACTACTACCATTGTTAAAGATGGTACAGCAGCAGCTAAAGGTGATACCGGTGCTAAAGGTGAAGACGGTAAGAATGCTAAAGCCGACGTTAAAGACAACGGCAATGGCACTCACACTGTAACCATCACTGATGGCGAAGGTAATACCACTACTACTATCGTTAAAGATGGTGCAACTGGCGCTACCGGTGCAACTGGTGCAGACGGTAAGAATGCTAAAGCCGAAGTTAAAGACAACGGCAACGGCACTCACACTGTAACCATCACTGATGGCGAAGGTAATACCACTACTACCATTGTTAAAGATGGTACAGCTGCAGCTAAAGGTGATACCGGTGACAACGGTAAGTCTGCTGAAGGTAAAGTTGAGCGTGATGAAGCTAAAGGTACTTCTACCATCACTATCAACAACTTCGATAAAGACGGTAAAGTCATCTCTACTTCTACTGCAACCGTGAAAGATGGTAAAGACGGTAAAGATGGTAAAGATGCTGATGGCACCTTCGGTCTGGTTGATGAGACTGGTATTGTTGATAAAGAGCACTCTATCTCCAAACCTCTGAATAACACTATTCAGATTAAAGGTGATGCGGGTACTAAAGTTCAAGTATTCGACAAAGCAACCGGTAAGACTTCAGAGAAAGAAGTTCAAAACATCTTCGTTAAGAAAGACGGCGATGCGCTGAAAGTCAGCATGAACCCTGATCTGACCGTTAACAGTGTTACTACTAACGAACTGAAAGCAGGTCCTGTAACCATCAACCAAGGTGGTATCGATGCCGGCAACACTACTATCCAAAATGTTGCTCCAGGTAAGAAAGGTACCGATGCGGTTAACGTTGACCAGCTGAACCAAAAATTCGGCGATGTGAACAGCAATGTGAACAAGGTTGACAACAACGCCCGCGCAGGTGTGGCTCAAGCTCTGGCTACTGCCGGTCTGCCACAAGCTTACTTGCCAGGTAAGAGCATGCTGGCTATCGGTGGCGGTCACTACCGCGGTGAAACCGGTTACGCTGTCGGCTTCTCTAGCATCTCCGATGGTGGTAACTGGATCATCAAAGGTACTGCTTCCGGCAACTCACGTGGTCACTTCGGTGCTACCGCAGCAGTTGGTTACCAATGGTAATCTGACTTTCAGACGGCCTGAAAAGGCCGTCTGAAAAAGACGAAAAGCAAAAGTAAATGCGACTAATTTAGGCCGCATTTTTTTATGCTTAGATTATGTTTTGGGTTTATTCGATGAATTAATCGTAATAGTAGCCAAAGAGAAATGAAAAATATCTTTAGCAGTCTGTTTGCAATTTAAAAGGCCGTCTGAAACATCATTTG
>BNJS01002971.1_pt1 | contig 32024 bp, 31 predicted proteins | sample 8540461 | NCBI WGS metagenome assembly BNJS01 (sample SAMD00202454, study PRJDB9452) | human saliva metagenome | isolation source: human saliva | place: Japan | reverse complement strand
ATCACGGCAGCTCCGTCAGCGCCAGGGTAGGTCGCTGGCGTCCTCGATCCGAGCCCGGATGCTCGCGTCCGCCGATAGTCCTCTCAGGGCCCGGCCCGGCATCGGCGAGCTTGTCCACCGCCGCCCGACGGCTGTGACAGGTCCTCAACGCGGAGCCCTCGCGGCCGGTCCCGCCGGCATTACGACCCTGCCATCGCCTGACGCGCCGGTGCACTCGACCAGCTCCGTGAGGGTCAGCGGCCCGAGCTCGCGCAGAAGGTCGGCGATCCCTCGGTATCGGCGCGCACCCGCCGGTCGCGCCAGGTGCTGGAGCTCGGCCTCGACCTCGGCCATGACCTCGTCGTCGAGCAGCTCGGCGATACCCCCGTCCCCAACAGCGTGTCGAGAGCCTTGGGATCCAGGGCCAGCAGCCGGGCCCGATGCTCGGCGTGCGGCAGGTCCTCCCAGTAGCAGCGTGCTGGCGTAGCCGAACAGGAGCGGATGGGCGAAGGGGAGGGCTCGGCGGTGACGGCCTCGACGATGCGCACTCGACCGAGCCCAGGCGTTCCATGCAGATCGGTGAGCGCGGGCAGGTCGTAGTACTCCCTGAAGGCATTCGCGCGCCGCTTCCACGCTGATGGGGAAGTCCTGGAACTGGCGGGCGGCCTCGAGCAGCTGGCCCGTCTTTGACCCGCTGCGAGCCACAGTGGCGTGCGGTGCCCCGGACGTGATGGGCATGAGTAGGGCGCGCGCGGCGCATTCGCGGAACCGGGCGGCGAACAGCGCCGTCTCGTCGATCCGGCCGCGCACCAGGGCGGAAATCTCAGCGGGTCGAAGATGGCGAGCTCGGCCTCGGAGACGCCCTCGAGCGGCGGGATGCAGGACGATGCCGTCGTCGGCCGCCATCACCTGCGGTTTGATGCCCAGTACCTGGTGCACCTGCCCCGGATCGCCATCGCCCGGCTCGTGGACTCGCCGCCCCCAGCATGCTGTGGAGGATGAGCCGCCAGCTGCCGGACTCGTCCCGGTTGCGTTCCAGGACCAGAGTTTCATCGGTCGGGAGGACCCCCGTGGCGGAGCAGCTGCTCGCGCAGGAGCCCCACGAGGTTGTCACGCGCGTAGGCGTCCAGCCCCGCATCCGTGAGCCGATGCCGCAGCGCCCGCTCGGCCCGCGGCGCCCCGGTGTCCGGCCCGGTGCCCTCCTGTTCCGGCAGTCCGGCCTGCGCCTCCCGCAGGAAAAACCCCTGGCAAGCCCGGTGGCCATCGGCCGCCCCAGGCCCTCACCCCTCCAGAACGGCAGGCGGGCGCTGCGTCCCTCGACGGGGTCGACGACGACCCGGTCACCCGTGATCTGCCGGATCCGCCAGCTCGACGTCCCCAGCGTGATGACGTCACCCGGACTGGACTCGTGCACCATCTCCTCATCGAGTTCACCGACCCTGCGCCGCCCGGCCTCCTCGGCACCCTCGGGCAGGACCACCGGGAACATGCCCGGTCCGGAATCGTGCCCGACGACGTCACGGCCAACCGCTGCGCGTTCGGCCGGGCACTGAGCCGGCCGGTGGCGCGGTCCCACACGAGCCGGGGCGAGAAGTCGGCCAGGTCCGCCGAGGAGAAACCCCCGGACAGCAGCGTGAGAACCGGACTCGAAGGCCCGACGCGGCAGCGAGGCGTAGGGCGCCGCCCGCGTGACGGTGGCGAACCAGGCGTCCGCCGTCATGTCCTCCGTGACCCACCGCGGCAACTGTCTGCTGGGCCAGGACGTCCAGCGCATTGGGCACCAGAGCCGTGCGCTCGATCGCCCCGGCCCGCATCCCCTCGGAGGCGACGACGGCGTCCAGCAGATGGGTCCGCTCCACTGGTAGATGACGCCGCGGGGCCGCCCGCCCACCTGGTGGTCGGCCCGCCCCACCCGCTGCAGTCCCGCCGCGACCGACGGAGGCGGCGCCACCTGGAGCACCAGGTCGACGGAACCGATATCGATCCCGGAGCTCGAGTGAAGCCGTGGCCACCACGCACCGCAGCTCGCCCGAGGCCAGCCGGCGCTCCACCTCCAGCGCTGCTCCTGGAGACCGACCCGTGGTGCGCCCGGGCGATGATCGGGCGCGCCCTCCGGCATCGGCTCGGCGTGCGCGGCGGTGCCCATCTCCCAGGACTCGCGGTGAACCGGCTCCCGGGACTCTGACCGCGGTAGGAGCTGTGACTCGGGCTGCGCCCGAGACCGGCCCCGCTGCGCGGCATAGGTCTCGTTGAGGCGGGCGGTCAGCCGCTCGCAGGCCCCACGGGAGCTGACGAACACCAGGGTCGTGCGGTGGGCGAGGACCTCGGTCGAGGATCGCATTCTCCAGGTGGGGCCAGATGGTGCCCGACACCCGGGCCGGTCCCGCCGACCCCGTTCCACGGTCTCGCCCCGGCCCGGCCCGTCTCGTTCGGCCTGCTCCGTCTGCCCCTCCACCATGGCTCGGCGCAGCGCCCTATCCGAGCGCCACGCATCCTCGCCCCGGCCCGTCCGAGCCCCGATGACCGCCCCGCGGTGCCGAGCGAGGGGATCCCATCGCCCGCTCCATCCGGGTGTGCCGATCCGCGATCACCGGGATGCGAAGCCATGTTCTCCACCGGACGCTCACCGTCACCTCCGGTGTCGCCCGGCCGTCGTCGTCGACGATCGTCACCGGGCGCGTTCCGCCGAGGAACTGCGCTACCTCGCGGGCGAGACCGTTGCGGACAGGCCCACGCGCTGCGCCGGGCGCCCCAGGAGGTCGTCGAGGCGCTCCGGGAGAGCTGCCAGATGCGTGCCGCGCTTGGAGCCCGCGAAGGAGTGGATCCCATCGACGATGACGCTCTCCACCGTTTCGCAGCGTCTTCGCGCGCGGCGCTAGTGAGCATGAGGGTATGCGCGACTCCGGCGTTGTGATGAGGATTTTCCGGCGGATGCGTGCGCAACCGACGATCGCTCCTGCGCGGGCGTGTCCCCCGAGCGCACTCCCCACCGAGATAGGGGCGGGTGTTTAGGCGCCGATCCTCGCCAGCGGCCGGCGCAGGTTGCGCCTCGATGTCGACCCCCAGCGCCTTGAGCGGTGAGATGTAGAGGACCCGCACGCCGTCGGGTCGGGATTCTCGTCCCGCCAGGCGCTCCGGCCGCAGTCTCCGCCCGTCGAGCCGGCCCAGGTGATCGATGGCCGACAGGAACGCCGCCAGCGTCTTGCCCGAGCCGGTCGGGGGCGATGACCAGTGCGTTTCCCCCGACCGATCGCCGCCGTCCAGGCCTGCTCTGCACGGTGGTGGGCCCGGAGGGAAAGGCGTTGAGGAACCAGGTCCGGGTGGTCTGCGAGAGGCTCTCCCACCCCGGCCCGCGGGGCCACCGCCGCATCGGCCCGGCTCGCGACCCGTCTCCGTCATACCCGGTGTCATACCCGGCACCCCTACCGCCCCATGGCCTCAGCGACCATTTTTCCACGAGGGTCTGACGGTTATCTGCGCTGCTTCTCCCCGGACCGGCTGGGGAGAAGCGGACAGCGCCGACGCGCTGAGAGATCAACCCTGCGCGGAGCCGATAGTAGCCTGCGACGGTGGCGGGAGAGCATCCCGTCTCTGCTCTCCCACCGCCGCCGCAGGGACTGGGTCAGACTCCCCGGCGGGGGAGCCGTCGGAGCCGGGCTCGCCGGTCTGGGCCTCGAGTCCCGAGGAGCGTCGTCACCGACGTAAGGGGCGTCGAGGCCTCATCCGCCCCCTGGTTCTTCCCGCCTCGCTTGATGACGACGAAGGACACGCCCAGGGTGCCAGTAGCACGACCCTCCACCAACCAGCCACAACGGGTTGAGGTCGCGAGTCTCTTTGGCCTTGGTCTGCGAGCCCGAGTCGCCGCCGTCGGCGGAGATCGTTTTCGTGATCCAGTCGTACTGCTCGGCCAGGGGAGTGCATGTGAAGTGACTGGAGGATGTGGCCTCGGGATCGTTCTCATCAATGCTCGCAGAGAACTGCCGCCACCTTGTCTCCGACGACACAGGACCGCCGGAGTCCCCCGGTTGGGTCTTGGCGCCGTTGCTGAGGTCGACGCTCAGGGACTGCTTGCCGTCGAAGAGGGTGAAATCCGCGATGCCCGTGATGCTGCCGGTCGCCTTGGGCAGTGTCTTGGTACCGCCTGAGCCGTCGGAGGACCAGCCGTAGACCGTCACCTCGCCGGAGGAGGGCACCGTGTCGGCGATCTTGGGGTAGCTGGAGAGCTTCATATCCTCCGTGGTGTGCATGAGCGTGATGTCGCCGGCGGGGGCCTTCTCCCACCGGTCGACGTCGACGACGCGCTGCTTGTCGCCCCTGGCCGATGCGCACGGAGGACCCGGAGACGTTGGGGGAGCCCTCGACGCAGTGCCGGGCGGTCACCACCCATTGCGGGGCGATCGCGGTGCCGGTGCAGTTGCCGCTGGGATCGCCCTCCTCACCGATCTTCTCGGAGACGACGGCGGTACTGACGGCGTCGTCTCCGGCCACGTCGGGGCTCATGAGCGCGTGCGCTGCGCCGGCCGGAAGGAGCGCAAGGGCGGTGACGGCGAGAAGGCTGTGGGCGCGCACGAGTGAACGAGGAAGGCGGGGGCGGTAGGGGAGCGACGGGGAATCCGGGAGCGTGGCGGTGGATGACATGGTGTTCTCCTCTGGCCTGGGTAGTGGTGCGGTGTTGCGGAGATGAAGGCGCTCGTGCAGATGCCGATGAGCGCGGGGCGGTCGTGGTTCAGGTGAGTTCGGGAATGGTCCGGCCGGGACGTCCCTGGTCGGTTGCGGTTCGGATGAGCCGGCGCAGCGCCCACTCCAGGGGGCCGTGGTCGAACCTCAGACGGATGATCGTGGCCAGTGCCAGGGTGAACAGGATCGTGGCGGCTCCCAGGACCGGCATGCGCAGCGGGGCGTCGTCGGAGAGGAAGCGCCCGGCGCTCAGGACGTGACACACGTAGACGGTCAGGGACATCGAGCCCATGGCCTGGAGCGGGAAGGCCAGTCGGCTCGCCCAGCCGGTGCGAGTCCCCCTGAAGACCAGGAGGCACAGGGAGACGACGGACAGCGCCCCGCCCGCCGTCGCAACGATGTCGATCAGCGCTCCGGAGTGGGTAACCGGGTCGATGAGCATCATGGGGATGATGGTGCTCAGCTCATCGGAGGAGACCGCGGCGACGACGTAAAACGATGGTAGGTGCTGCGCCACGGCCCCAGCGACGGCGAGGGGAAGACCGATGACCGCGGTGAGGATCCGGGCGCGGGTGCCGCCTGTAACGACGGTGAGCAAGCAGCTCTGATGATCATGTAGCTGGCCCAGGGCGAGAGCCGGGTACGCCCCGTCAGCGTGAGGGCACCTGACGGTGGCGTCGAGGACGTGGCAGACGGCGAGAGGATGATCGTCCACGACGACTCAACTGCGAGGGTGGGCAGCCAGCGCGGTGCGCAGGCCAGAGCGATGCAGCAGATGCCGAAGGCCGTGAGCACTACGTTGATGGTGCCGGCGAAAGGCGGATCGCCTCACCCAGAACAATGAGGATGACGCCGCGCACGAGGAGCCCGTGACGTGATGCCGCCAGCGCTGGCCCTCCCTCACGGACCCCGCGCGAGCCCACGATGGACAGCGACATACCTGCCAGCACGGCGAACAGGGCGGAGGAACCCGAACGATCTCGGCCGGCCACCCCTGGCTCCATGAGATGGGCCACCACCATGCTGATCAGCGCCAGGGCCCCTGGCGCGATGTCCAGCCCGATGATGCGCCGTCGGGGCCGGGAATGCGTCGTCGATGGCGCTGCCGACGAGGTGCCCCGACGACCCGGCGGGCGCGGTCCTCGGCGATGCGCTCTCGACGTCGCTGGACGGCCCGTCGGTTCGATTGAGCCAGCCATCTCGCACGAGGCCAGACTTTAGGGACGCCGCTGTCTGGGATGGTGTAACAGTTCTACCGATGGCCTCAATAACGCATCGCGTTGCGGTGACGCAACTGTTTGGTTTCGCTCAGCGCTTGACGATCTGGAAGAATGCCGCCGTGAGCACACGTCATCCCACGAAGTCCTTATCGTCGTCTTCGTCCTCTCCCGGCAGCGCGTCCTGGCTGGACCGTTATTTCCACATCTCCGAGCGCGGTTCGACCATCTCCCGCGAGGTCCGTGGCGGCATCGTCACCTTCTTCTCGATGAGCTACATCCTCGTCCTCAACCCCGCCATCCTGTCCAAGGCGAGCCCTCCGGGAACCGAGGCCCAACTCGCCGCCGGCACCGCCTTCGTCGCCGCGATCATGACGATCCTCATGGGTGTCGTCGCCAACTACCCGATGGCACTGGCCGCCGGCCTGGGCATCAACGCGATGGTCGCCTACACCCTCGTGGGCACCCAGGGCATGACGTATGCCGACGCCATGGGGCTCATCGTCATCGAGGGCGTCATCATCCTCGTCCTGGTGCTCACCGGCTTCCGCGAGGCCGTCTTCAAAGCGGTCCCCGATCAGCTCAAGACCGCGATCTCCGTGGGCATCGGCCTGTTCATCGCGCTCATCGGCCTGGTGGACGCCAAGATGGTGCGCCGCGGTGGCACCCCCTTGGAGTTGGGCCTGGGCGGTTCCCTCCAGGGATGGCCGGTCATCGTCTTCCTCTTCGGCCTCTTCCTCACGGTCGTGCTCCACGTGCGCAAGGTCCGCGGGGCCATTCTCATCGGTATCGCCTCTGCCACAGTCCTGGCCATCGTCATCGACGCCTTCGTCCACCTGGGCCCCTTCAACGACGACCCGAAGAACGGCCCCCTCAACCTCACCGGCTGGTCCCTGTCCGAGCCGCGCTTGAGCGGCTTCCCGGTGGACCCGCCGAGCCTGTCGACGCTGGGCCACTTCTAGCCTGCTGGGCAGCATCCACAAGGTCGGGATCGTCTCGGTGATCCTCCTGGTCTTCTCTGCTCCCGGCCGACTTCTTCGACACGATGGGCACCATGGTCGCCATCGGCGCCGAGGGCGACCTGCTCGACGAGCACGGTAATCCGCCCAGAACCCGTGAGATCCCTCGTCGTCGACTCCCTGGCCGCCATCGCCGGCGGTGTGGGAGGGCTCCGAACACCTCCTACGTCGAGTCCGCCGCGGGCGTGGGGAGGGGCCCGCACGGCCTGGCCCCTCAGTGGTCACCGCTGCATGTTCGCCCTGTCCATGTGCCCCGCTGGTCAAAATGGTCCCCTCACGAGGCGGCCACCCCGGCGCTCGTCGTCGGCTTCCCCATGATGAGCAGGTGACCGACATCGACTGAAGTCCTCGAGATCGCCCTGCCGGCCTTCCTGACCATCATCATGACGCCTTCTCCTACTCGATCACCAACGGCATCGGGGCAGGTTTCGTCTCCCACCTGATCGTCGAGGTGGCCCAGGGACGCGCCCGCAGGATCCACCCGCTCAGTGGGCGGCCTCGCACGATGTCTGTCATCTACTTCACCCTCGCCCCCGATCAAGGCGATCCTCGGCGTCTCCTGACCCCGCCTCCGAGCCCCGCCGAGCTGCCCTGTACGAATCAGTTTGAGCTAGGTCCCGCCGTCGACCCGACGGCGGGACGCGCGCGGCACTGCTTTCAGTGCCAGTAGGGCTTACCCTGCGAGAGGACAGGGCCTGCCCGCCCGACGTCGTCGTGCCCGCTTCCCTGTCTCGTCGCTCTGGCGCTCGCAACTCTCACGTACACGGTATTCTCACGTAACTCAGGACATGACCCGCACGACTTCATCACGCCGGTCCAGCGGCGGTATCTTCGCCTCCTCCAGGTTCCACAACTACCGGATCTGGTTCCTGTCCGCCCTCGTGGCCAACACCGGGACCTGGATGCAGCGCGTGGCCCAGGACTGGCTGGTGCTGCGCATCCTCACCAACGACTCCGCCTCCGCCACCGGCCTGACCACTGCCCCGCAGTTCCTCCCCATGCCTGCTGTCCGCCCACGCCGGCCTCGTCGCGGACCGGGTCGACCAGCGCAGGTTCCTCATCATCACTCAGAGCGCCCTGGGCCTGGTCTCCGCCGTCGTCGCCATCGACGTCCTGGCCGGAAGCGTGCGCCTCTGGCACGTCTACCTCGCCGCCTTCCTCGGGGGCCTTGCCGCCGCTACGACGCCCCGGCCCGCCAGACCTTCGTGGCCCGGATGGCGCGGCCGAGCACCCGTCCAACGCCGTGGGGCTCAACCCGCCTCCTTCAACGCCGCCCGGCTCCTGGGCCCGGCGCTCGCCGGCGTCGTCATCACCTGGGTCGGCGCCGGCTGGGTCTTCGCCGTCAACGCCGCCACCTTCCTCTTCCCGGCCGCCGCTTTGGCCACCATGAGACTGAACGAGCTCGTGGACATGCCCCGCGCCCGCCGCGCCGCCGGTCAGCTCCGCGAGGCTGGCTCTACCTGCGCGGCCGCACCGATCTCATCGTCATCATCGCTGTGATCGCGGTCGTTCCATGCTCACCCTCAACTTCCAGGTCACCATGGCCGCGACGTGCGCACCGTCTTCCACCTGGAGTCCGACGCCTACGGCACCGTCTCCTCGGTCTTCGCCGTCGGGTCCCTCTCCGGCGCCCTGTGGGCGGCCCGACGCCGCAACCCCCGACTCGCGCACACCGTCGTCGTGGCCGCCTTCGCCCTGGGGAGTCTTCTCCTCCTCCTGGCCGTCATGCCCACCTATCTGACCTTCACGATCATGACGATCCCGGTGGGCCTGTGCGTCCTGACGCTCCTGACCAGCGCCAATCAGACCGTGCAGATGACCACCGAGCCGGCCATGCGCGGCCGGGTTTTAAGCATCTACATGATGTTCTTCCTGGGGTCGATGCCGGTGGGCGCCCCGCTCATCGGGTGGGTGGCTGACGCCTGGGGACCGCGCATCGCGATCGCGGCCGGCGGCCTGAGCGCTGTCCTCGCCGCCGTGGTCGCCGCCGGCCTGAGCTACGGGCACTGGAACCCGTCCCTGCATTACTCCTCCACCCGCCCCCTACCTCAGGGGCGCTCCGAAGGCACCGACGGAGGCTCCGGAGTCGGAGAGCCGCGGTGACGACGTCGACTGACAGAACTGACTGAGTCCACTGGCGAAGTCGATCGAGTATCCGGACGGGCTATACGCACGCTACCCGTCGCGCATCTCCGAGGCACTGGGGAGTCCTCCCCGCCGGGGATCGGCGAGCCGGGCAGGCGATACTGGCCACACTGGCCACATCCCAGAGCGCTGTCTATCCTTTCAAAGAACGCGGTCCTGACGGATGCGCCCTTCGGAGGGGCCCGAGCTGCCGCGGCAACCCACCTCAAGCAGGAGCCCACCTCATGAGCGAGCTGATCGACACCACCGAGATGTACCTCAAGACCGTCTACGAGCTCGAGGAGGACGGCGTTCCACCGCTGCGGGCCCGCATCGTCGAGCGCCTCGACCACTCGGGTCCCACGGTCTCCCAGACGGTGGCGCGCATGGAGCGCGACGGCCTCATACAGTCGCCGACGACCGCTCCCTCCAGCTCACCGAGGAGGGCCGTAGGCGGGCTACCGAAGTGATCCGCAAGCACCGGCTTGCCGAAAGGCTGCTGCTGGACGTCATCGGCATGGACCGCCGGCTTGTCCATGAGGAGGCCTGCCGTTGGGAGCACGTGATGAGCGAACAGGTCGAGGAGCGCCTGGCCGTCATCCTCGACGACGTCTCCGCCGACCCCTTCGGCAACCCCATCCCGCCGCAGACCGCCGAACATCCCAGGCCCTCCGCCGATGACGGTCAGTGTGTGGAGCGCATCGCCGGCCGTGAGACCGCCACTGCCGTCGTCAGCCGCATCGGAGAGCCGATCCAGGCGGATGCCGGGCCCATCGCCGCCTCGAGGACGCCGCGATCGCGGCCGCGCCCAGGTGGAACTGCGCATCAGTGCCGGTGGGTGCGGCTCGTCGGGCCTCTGGCGACCCCGTCGTCCCGGCTCGATGACGTCGCCCGCCACCCTCTTCGTCCAGCGCTGAGGGACGCCGATCGGCCTCTGTCAGAATCCACAGAAGCACCTGAAAAGCATCCTGTGCAGGCGAGCAGTTAGCAGTGCCGGCGCCCCGGGTCCCGAGAGTGTGGGATGCGGGGCGCTGTTTTTAGGTTTAGCTCACAGACGAGAGTTCTCTCTCACTGTGAGTCCCATCGAGGTGAGATGAAGAGGAGATGGCGACCGCTCCGATAGGCGGATGTTTTTCTCCGCTGAATGCCGCCGATTTCGTCCGTTATCGCTATTCGCTCGCGGACCGAGGTCCCTGGAGATATATGGAGAAACCGAAAATCGACACGAGGTGTCTCGGCTCACAACAGTGGTGACACCCGGCCGTGACGAAGCGCTGTTCTGTCATGTAGCGTTCAGGTCGTTGCCGCAGACAACCGTCTCGGTGGCGTCTCGGATCGGCTTAGTCCTGCCACTCGGTCTGAGGCAAGTGGAACCAACAACTCCAGTGGCAGGAACGGGGGAACCAACTACCGGTCGCCCGGACTGACAGTCCGAACGACCTTGGGGTGAAGCCCGCATCTGCGGGCCGGGCGTCTCCAGTCCGAACCCGACAGCTCACCTCGTCGGCTCAACAGGAGAAAGCATTCATGTCCTCACGCACCATCGCACGTCACCGCAAAGCCACCCGAGCCCTTACCCCACTGGATGACTTTGCTCCCACCGCGCGCCGAGGTCTGGCGGTCGCCGCATCGTCCGGTCTTGCTCTGACCATGCTCGCCTCGGGTGCCAACGCCGCAGGCCGCGCAGAGGTCACGTCCTCCGGAACCATTGAGGCGTCCGGCGTGACTCCCGGGGTCGGCATCCTCGCCGCCAACGCTAGCGAGGCCCTGGCCGCGCGCCAGCAGATCACCATCTCTCAGGCCAGCTGGGTCACCGAGGCCGCCCCGCAGGTCGAGGCCGTGGCTCCGACCCCTGCCGCTCCCGAAACTCCCGCCGCTCCCGAGGCTCCCGCCGCCGAGGCCCAGGCCGAGCAGAATGCCGACAACGCTGCTGCCGCCACTGCTGCTGTTGACCACGGCACCGACGCCGCCTCCGCGGACACGCAGACTGCTCAGACCACCCAGGCCTCCGCGCCGACCGCCAACTCCAACTCTTCTGTCGTGGCCATCGCTATGCAGTACGTGGGTGCTCCCTACGTGTGGGGCGCCTCCGGTCCGAACGCCTTCGACTGCTCCGGCTTCACCTCCTACGTGTATGCCCAGGTCGGCATCAACCTGCCCCTGTACCTCCGGCGCCCAGGCTGCGGCCGGTACCCCGGTGTCCGCCGCTGAGGCCCAGCCCGGCGACCTGGTCACCTGGCCCGGCCACGTCGGCATCTACGCCGGCAACGGCATGGTCGTCGAGGCCGGTAACGAGTCCACCGGTGTGGTCTACCGCGAGCTGTGGGGCTCCCCGAGCTTCGTCCGCGTCGCCTGATTCAGACGCTGAAATCCTTCCCGTGAGGGGCGGGTGCAGAGTGCCCGCCCCTCACCGCGTGTGGCGAGGGGCGGGCGGGGTGAGAGGGCTCGCATGGGGGAAAACAGACACAACCTCATCATGTGGTGGTCCCCACACCCTTTTTTCGAGGCAGAATGTTCCTTTGGGTCGCAGACCGTATCTCGAGAAAGGGCAGATCCCATGACTGCAGTGGCAACGTCATCCTCGTCGGAGTCGATGGTTCACCCGAGTCCCTGGCGGCAGTGGACTGGGCTGTTGCGCGTGCCGAACGCCAGGGCTGGCGCGTTCACATACTGTGCGCATACTCCCTGCCCTCCTTCACCACCGCCTCCCTCGACGGCGGCTACGCGGCACTCGACGACTCGGCCATCAGGTCCGGTGCCCGCTCGTCATCGAGCGAGGCCGTCGAACGCGTTAAGAAGTCCGGAGTGGCCGTCACCTCCTCCCTGGAGACCGGGGACCCGGCCGGCGTCCTCGTCGACCTCTCCGAAGAGGCAACTCTGGCCGTCGTTGGTACTCGCGGCGGCGGCGGCTTCGCTGACCGTCTATTGGGGACCGTCTCCTCCGCCCTGCCTGCGCACAGCCACTGCCCAGCGGTCGTCGTGCCCCAGCGCATCGAGGGAGCCGACTACACGCCGGTGCGCCGCATCGTCGTCGGGGTCGACGGCCCTCCGGCCCGCAAGGCCCTCAAATGGGCCGTGACCGAGGCGGAGGCCTGGGGCGCCGAGCTCACCGCCATCGCAGCCGTGCCGATGGCCTCCGGAGCGGGCGCGCTCGCCTGGCTACCGGCCGCCGTCGACCGCGAGCAGGTCCTGGCCGACGTTCGCTCCGGGTTGGACCGCGCCATCAATGAGGCCCCTCGAGGCCATGAGGGGCGTCACGGTGCGCCGTCACGCGCTGGACGGAAACCCGGCCGAGCTCCTGGCCGAGTTCTCCACCGCCGTGGACCTCGTCGTCGTCGGCTCACGCGGACGCGGGGGCTTCTCCGGGCTCCTGCTGGGCTCCACCAGCCAGGCCGTTCTGGCCCATGCGTCGTGCCCTGTCCCGGTAGCGCCCTCGCACCATATCAAGGGTGAGCGGCGCTCCTCGCGCACCTCCACCCCGTGGGGCCGCGCCTGAGAACGCGATCGCTGCCGCGAACCTGCGTCGCCCCGGTTCCGGCGCTGAACGGGCCGCCGGTGAACCGCCGGTCGCAGCGTGCGCAGCCGCATCAGAGGCACCGCCGTGCCGACCAACCTCATCGGTTGGCACGGCAGACGCGCTGATGCTGCTCTAGGTCTTGTATGCATGGCACCAGTGCGCCGGTCTTGATCGGGAACGTACTTCGTGATCGGGAACTGCGTTGTCCCGCAGACGACTGCGGGGGCGGACGCCAGTGGTTTTGCGGGATGGGTACGCTCGGATGGGAAACGCAGTTCTCGATTGGCGGCCGCCCGTTCCGTGCCGCTGTCGAGGCGGGCCAGTGCCGACCAGCGGGGGTCGGGGCCGGTGTGGTGTTCGCTGTCTCGCGCCGCCTACCAATGCAGGCGCGTCGCGGAAGCGTCCGTGAGTACCGGGCGACCCGGGGCAGCTGAGCCCAATGGACTCGCACTAACAGCCCCTAAGTTCACCCCCGAGTGCGAGTGTGAACACGGCGCCACCCCGATGCCCGGCTGATCATACGCGGGCCGATCCGCTGGTAGTCTTCCGCCCAGGCCCTCGTAGCTCAGGGGATAGAGCACCGCTCTCCTAAAGCGGGGTGTCGTTGTCTGAATCCAATCGAGGCGCGGCCGCCGACGGTGTCCGTCGACGTCGGACGGACCCACTCGGCTCAACCCGGCGTCCATGGACATTCGGTCGACGTCGGTACCGGTGCGGCCCCTAGGGCGTAGCCACGCCCGGTGCGTCTCCACGCCCAGGGCCGATGGGCTCTATATCTTGAGCGTATGACGCCATCGTTCTTCCTCCTTCGGCCGCAAGCGGCGCGATGCTGCCCTCCGGGAGGATGAGCGCAAGGGCGCCGGAGCCTCGAGCGGATCGGACTAAGCCGCGAGTCGACGGCGTTTCGCCGCGGACCTGCAGCTCCGCCGCGGCGCCGAGCAAGCCCGAACCGGCCCCCGAACCGCCGGGCCCCGCCCGCTCCTCGTGCGCCCGCGCCCGCACCGCCGCTCAGCGAGGCGGACGTCGAACGACGCGAGCGTATCGATATGGCCTCGTCCGGACTGGCGCAGCCAGCTCGTGAGATCCGCGGCGTGGCGAGCCTGGATGACACTCACCCTCGCCTCGATGGCGTCGTCGACCTCACCGCCGCGCACCCCTCGGGCCTGGCCCAGCTCTACGCCGGCCGGCCCACCCACCCTGTCCAGCATCGTGCGCGAGCGCAACGCCCTGAGTGAGGCCCGCCAGTCCCTGCGGGAGGTCTCCGCCCGCACCGACATCCTCGCCCGTCAGTTCGGCGTTGCACCGGTCTACCTGGCCATCGGGGTGGCCACCTGAACGAGACGGTTCCCCAGGACGGCGAGCGATGGCAGCATCCACCTGGCCGACGGCGCGCTCACCGGAGGCCGCGGACCCTACCGCCCAGATCCCGCACGTCCGAGCGCATCGCGGCCGAGCACGCGGCCCGTAACGCCCCGGCTGCCGCCGGCCTGACCGTCCCCGAGGCCCCCTCGGGCCCGCGCGTGCGCACCGTCAACGCACCCGTCCTGCTGCGCCCGTGCGCCCGGCCACGCCACCGCCGACGCCACCCTCACCCTCGACCCCACGATCGAGGTGAACCCGGTCTCACCCGCGCGCTGCGCCGCTACCAGTGCACCACCGACATCGGCGACATCGCCCGCTCCGCCCTGTCCTCGGCGGGTTTCACCCCGCTCCGCCCTGGCCCGCACCGGCGCCCTGGGACGGCAGTACCTGCCCGGCTTCGAGATCCACGAGCGCCTCGTCGTCGGCGCCTTCGTCCACCGGGACAGGCTCTGGTGGAGGACTTCGACGCCGTTCTGGAGCGTTCGCGCACCTCCGCCCTGGTCGCGGCCATTGCTGGCGACGAGGGGGCCCCGCGAGGCCCTGAGCGTCGAGCCGCCCCCGTCCGTCCCCACCGACCGGGTCCCCGGCGCCGAGCGCGGCGGGCGACCTGGAACCGGCCCAGCTCGACGTCATCGAGTCGGTGGGTACCGGAGCGAGCTTCCTCGTCGACGCGCCCCCGGCTCCGACGTCGCTGGCACCCTGGCCGCCGTCTTCGCCGACGCCGCCGCCTCCGGGCGCGCACCGTGCCGCACGTGCCCGCCACCAGCGCCGACGGGCACGCCGTGGCGAGCGCCCTGCGCGAGGCGGGCCTGGGCTCCGTGGTCCTGACCTCACCGAGGACGCCGCCTGGCGCCAGCACGCCTCCGAGGTATCCGCGAGAGCTCGGGCGTCCAGCCTCCCCAGCTCGACGTCGCTGGGATCATCTCCCTGCGCGACCGCCTCACCACGGTCCGATCCCGCCTGGACCGCTACGTGCGGGCCCGCACCGCTCCCGCGAGCCCTGGTCCGCCTCCGCCTACGAGGCCCTCCAGAAGCTCGCCGAGCTCACCAGCCGACGCGACCGCGCCACCACCCGCGCCCGCATCGATGCCCAGCACCTGGGGCGCCTCGACGGGACGGCATGGTCCGGGCCGCACCCTCCCTGCACGGGGTACGCCCTGGGCCTGTTCACCCCCGAGGTCTCCTCCAGCGCCTGGAACGGGATCCCGGTGGCGGACATGGACGAGGCCACCGATGCACTCGTCCACCTGCGCGCCCTGGCCAACGACCTGCTTCCCTCCATCCAGGAGCACACGGCCACGGTCACCCGCACCACCGGCCTGAGCCACGCCCGCAACCTCGGCCAGTGGATCGAGCAGCTCGACATGTTCGACGGCGTGCGCGAGTCCCTGGATGTCTTCCTGCCCGAGGTCTTCGAGCGCTCAGCCGCCGACATGGTCATCGCCACCGCCTCCAAGCGCTGGCGCGACGAGCGGGCATCCATACGGACGGCCCACGGCGCCGCCGTTTCACGCGCCAGGCCAATGACCTGGTGCGGCAGGGCCGCGTCGTCGACGACCTGCACGCGGAGCTGGTCAAGGTCCAGCGCCGCCGCGAGGTGTGGCGCAGGCACGACCCTGACGGCGGCTGGCCCCGTCTGCCGCAGGGCCTGGACGAGATGCGGCGTACCGCAGGTCGGGCTCGCGGCGCCGTTTCCGAGGTCCAGCCGCTGCTGGGGCGCGCCCAGGATTCACCGGTGCTTTCATGGAGATGCCCCTGGAGGACCCTCCTGAGCTGGCCCGCTCGCTGGCTGCCGACGATCCTCACCGCTCGAAGCTCCCCGAGGTCAAACCGTATCCGCACCGACCTCGAGGAGATGGGGCTGAGCGACTTCGTGGCTGCACATGGCCGCCCGGAGCGTCGAGGACGAGCAGCTCGAGCCTGAGCTCACCTACTGCTGGTGGTCCTCCCTGCTGTCCCAGACCCTCGCCGCAGATCCGAGACCTCGGGGGCCTCGACGCGCGCCCTGTCCCAGATGGCCGTCTCACTGCGCGAGCTCGACGCCGCCCACAGCCGCTCTTCTGTCCGGTCCCGTGGCGCAGGCCTGCGCCCGCCGGGTGCGCGCCGCCGTTGAACATGACAAGGCCGACGCGCGCGCCTGTACATCGCGCTGGCCCGCGAGGACGGCGTCCTGCGCGAGATCATCGACGCACACCCCATGGCGCTGCTGGCCCGGCCGATCTGGATCGTCCCGCCCACGCTCGTGCCCCAGATCTTCTCGCCCACGGCTGTGGTGGACCTGGCCGTCCTGGACGCCTCCACGCCCATGCCGGTACCGCAGGTCCTGCCCGCCTTCGTGCGCGCCGAACAGGTGCTCGTCGTCGGCGACTCCGGCGCACGACTGACAGACCGTGGCCGCCGAGCTCGGCCCGCTGCGCTTCCTCCCGTACCCTGCCGACGGCCCGCAACAGCCTCGACGCCGGTATCGCCGCCTTCCGGCGGCCAACGGATCGAGGGCGTCGTCGAGGCCGTCCCTCCCGCCGGGCGAGGCCCACCTGTCCCTGGAGCTCGTGGACGGTAGGGCATGCCGGCCCCCGGGCAGACAGCGGTCGAGACCGTGGAGGCCGAGGTCTCCCGCGTCGTCGACATGGTCATCGACCGGGCCCTGACCCGGCCCGAGGAGTCGCTGGGCGTCATCGCCCTCAACCGCCTGCACTGCCGACGCCCTGCGCTCAGCCATTACCCAGGCATGCCGGCGCACCAGCCCTGGAGGAGTTCTTCGCACCCGGCGCCGCTGAGCCCTTTCACCGTCGTCGAGCTGAGCCGGGGCCGAGCCCCGTGCTGCGAACGCACATCATTATCTCGGTGGGACATGCCGAGACCCCGCACGGGCGCACCATCCACAACTTCGGCCCCTGTCTCCGACCACAGCGGCATGGTGGGGCTCGTCGAGGCCCTGTGCTCCTCGCAGCACCCAGGTGGTCTCCTGCCTGGCCGCCGACGACACGACCGCGACCGCCCTGCGAGCCCCGGGGCGCGCTCTGCTGCGCGAGGTCCCTGCCCGCGCCGAGGACGCCTCCCAGACCGGCAACTCGGCCGGCAAGGTGCCCGACCGGCTCCTGGTGGACCTGGCTGAGCACCCTGTGGCGCAAAGGCCTCGTCCGTCGTCCCCCGCTACGGGACCGACGGCGGTGCACGCATCCCGCTGGCCATCGAGCCACCCTGACCACCCCCGACGAGCTGCTGGTGGCGGTCCTGACCGACGATGTCGACTACATCTCCGAGCCGAGCCTGCGCCGGCGGACCGCACCGCGCTGAGCGCCTCGGAGCGGCGCGCGGCTGGCCGCGTCGCATGGCCTCTCCGCCGGGGTGTTCGTCGACCCGGAGGCCGAGGCGAAGGCCGTTGAGGGAGCTCGTCCTGGCCGTCCTCGTGGAGCGCCAGGGCAATCGCGGCTCCGCCCATGGAGGCGGTGCCCGACCGCGTCGACGACTCGGCGCGCGCGCGTCCCGGAGGCGCCGGAGCCCGAGCCCGGTGAGGCGTCCGAACGCACCGAGCGCCCTCGCATCGCCCAGGGGTTGCCGCTGCAGGCCTACTCCGATGACCCAGCCTCGACGATCTCATGGCCTGGATCCGCTCCGACGGGCGTGGGCCGCTCCGAGGCCCGAGGTCGAGGAGCTCCGGCGGTCTCGGCCCCTGCGCCGTCGCGGCTCGATCGATGCCGTCCTGGCCACGCGGTGCGGCGCACCCGCCGAGCGGCTCGATCGGCGCTGATGCACCCCGAAGGGACACTCAGATGGCAGACTCACCCAGACCGCAGTGCAGTAGCAGCCTGCCCCGCATGGCGACGCGACGTCCGGGCGGGGAGTCACGGCGCCGTCGCCGGGTCGTGGCCCCGTCCGCCCGGATCGGGAGCGCGTCGCCCGCGGCGAGGATCCCGGAGGACCTGGCGAGGGGCCGGACTGCGAGCATGATACGCTGACCGGCAGCCGGGAAGAGCTCGATGTGCCCGAGACCGGCGGCGCCGCACCAATGACGCCCGCCTTCAGGCGAGATATCCCCGCACCGGGTTGATAATCGCGGAACTGCATGTCATATGCCGGGAAGGCTTCTTCCGGCGTCGCGTCATGGGAGCGGAAGGCCCCGCCGATCGCGAGGATCGGCGGGGCCTGGAAATCGATGGCGTGATCGCGGTTATCGAATCGCTGCGAGACTCACTGCTTGGCGGAGTTGGCCGAAAGCGGGTCGCGGATCTCGGTGGAGCAGCCTCGGTGACGTCGCACCCTGGCCTCGCCTCGGCCTCTGGCCAGGCGCTCCTTGATCTTGTTCATCGGCAGAACAATGGCGAAGTAAACGGCGGCGACCACGAGCAGGAAGTTCACCAGGCAGTCATGATCGTCCGGGCTGGACGAACTCATCGGCGCTCGCGATGATCTTGAACTGACCGACGGAGTCGAAGTTCGGCTGGCCGATGATCTGGCGAGGATGGTCATGATGACGCTTGCGATGGCGTCAACGATCGGTGAGAAAGCTCCACCGATGACGACGGCGACGGCGAGCTCGAGGGCGTTGCCCGTGCAATGAACCCTTGAATCCCTTGAAGCATGGCGATCCTTTCGTAGCGGCGCGGGCAGACGTCTGCCGGGTGCGCCATCGGGACGTGCAGCGCGCGTCTATCATCTCATCCGTGTAAGATGCCGCAGCGGCATTACAGGCTCAGCGCAATGCCGAGCGTGCTATTCGGTAGCCGCACCAACTACCAGAGACAGCGCTACCAGCAGGAATAGCCAGTGTGATAAGTGTTGCTTTCTTATTCTCTGCCCAGCGTCCCCACCTCTCTTGAGTCATGATCACTCGAGCCCTGGAACAGAGCACCATGCTGTGTTGCGCGAACGGCCCGGTCGACTTTCCTTGGGAAAGGCTTTGAGAAGGCTTCTGAATTCCTGGTGATTCCTGATTGGATGGCGATAGTGAGGGCGTGTCCGGTGCTTGAGCGGGCGCATTTGTTGAACTGTTCTCCGGATCGTTCTGCGCAGGCGTCCCCGGCCTGCGCATCGGACCCTTCTGGCGGCACCGATGCCCGAGGGCTGAGTATCATCCTGCGATGTGGCTTGGGGAATCCAGCCCTCTGCACCTGCCCGATGATGTCGACCCTCGCTCCGGGGCGGGCGAGCTCGGCTCCGACATCGATCGGTACCTGGACTATTCGTTCGTCGGGGCCCAGCTGTTGGACCATGTTTCCGCTGGTCATCGAGATTGTCAGGACGGTGCCCGCCTCCAGGGCGATAGCCGCTCGGGTCCCGACGACCTGCTCCCGGGAGGCCAGCCCGGACTGCGGAAGTGCCGATGCCGGCAGCTCGACCGTCGAGACGTCCTTCTCGGTGATCAGGGCTCCGGCGCTGATCTGGCGGGCGGCGATGAGCGCTTGCTGACCCTGCTCGGGGCCGGGGCGCAGCACGCTGAGTGCCACTAGGACCGCCGTCCCCAGACACACCGCCACGACCAGATGGCGATGTCGCCACAGCAGGAGCGAGGGGCGCTGCGCGGCCAGTCGGCCTCCGGACCGCGATGAGCGGGCGGTCCCCGGGGACGAGTGGGAGGATTCTTTGGAGGATTCCCCGCGGGGCTCACTGCGGGGCGGGCGGCTGGACAGGCGATGGCGGAGTCCTGCCCCGGATCGGGGGATCACCGCTGCCCGGCGCGCCGTGCAGTCCCCGGCCCTGTGGACGCGTATCGCACCGGCGGGCCTGTGGGCCCCCGGGCGCAGGCTCCGCACCCGAGTTCAGGCCTCAGGGCGCCGGCGTGCGCTGGGGAGCCGGCGGCCAGCAGGAACCACTCCTGAGCCGTGATAACGGCGTCCACGGACCTCGTCGTGCTCCTCGACGGGGAGCGGCCCGGCCACCAGCTCCTCGGGATGAATGATCGCGAAGGCATGGTGTCCGGAGCCCGCAGCGGCAGCATCCGGTCGTACCATCCGCCGCCCTGCCCCAGGCGTCGCCCGTCGCAGTCCACGGCGAGCGCAGGAATGAGGAGGGCCTCGACCTTACGCACCTCCTCGGCCGGCAGTGTGCGCCGCTGGGCCCGGAGGACGCCTCGGCGCCCGGCTCCGCCAGGTCCCCCGGCCCCCGGAACCGTCCCCAGCAGCGCGCCAGGGTGCGGTCCGAGCATCCCGCAACAGCACCTCGACGCCAGCCTCATGAAGCCGTTCCAGCAGCAGCCGGGTGCAGGGCTCGGGCCCGTCGACACGAAGGTCGCCACGCTCGCCGCACCGGCCACCGCCTCCAGGGCATGCTCGGTCAGTGCCTCACAGGCCGCCGTGTGTCCCGAGGAGGTGGCGGTGGTGGGCGCGCTGGTGCTCCCGCAGTACCTGCGCAGCTCTCGTCCTAGCGTCGTCGACCTCGAGTTGACTCGCATCGGGAAGCTCCAGCGCGCCGGTCGTCATGGATCCATCTTCGCGGGTGATGGCGCCCCGTGCCTGAACCGTCTCGTCCCGGCGGGGCACAGCGCGTGTCGCCAACCTGACGGTAACCTGAGTGCCGCGAGAACAGTGGCCGAACACCTGGCCGCCTGCCTCGGGAGATCGCCCAGGCGGCCGCGCCCCTCGACGTGGTCCTTCCCGGACGCCGTCGGATGTCCTCGCCCAGGACGTCGTCGCCGGAATCGACCTGCCCGCGGTGGACCTGGCCGGCCAGGACGGCTACGCCGTCATCGCCAGAGGGACGTCCGCGAGGCGACCCGGAACAACCTCGTGCTCGACGTCGTCGATGCGGTGCGCGCCGGCGACATGCGCCCCTGCCACTGCTCCGGGGCCGCCGTCTCGTCATCGACTCCGGCGCCCCCATGCCGCTGGGGGCCGACACCGTCATCCCCTGGACCGACACCGACCGCGGGGAGTCCCGGGTCAGCCTCTACTGCGCCGCCACGGCCGGCGACCATGTGCGCAGGCGCGCCGAGGACGTCAAGTCCGGAACCACCGTCCTCAAACGGGGCTCGCGCGTCAGCGCCCGGCACTCGCCCTCCTGGCGGGCCCGAGCTGCACAGGGTGCGCGCACCCCGCCCCGCGCGTTGTCGTGGTCTCCATCGGAGACGAGCTGGTCGAGCCCGGCCAGTCCCGCGAGGCCGGGGGACGTCTTCGACGCCAACGGCCACGCCCTGGCCTGCGCCGTCACCGACGCCGGGGGCCAGGCCTTCCGCGTGTCCGCGGTCCCCGACGAGTTACGCGCCCTGGCCGATACCATCGAAGACCAGCTCGTGCGCGCCGACGTCCTCATCACCACCGGGGGCCTGAGCGTCGGCCAGGGCGACACGGTCAAGGAAGTCCTCACCCCCCTGGGATCGGTGCGATTCGACGCCGTCGCCATGTCCCCGGGCCGCCAGCTCGGCGTGGGGACGGTCGAGGGCACCCCGATCTTCTGCCTACCCGGAGACCCGGTCAGCGCCCAGATCGCCTTCGAGACCTTCGTGCGCCCGGTCCTGCGCCAGATCGCTGGACGCACCTCCCTGCACCGCTCCAGCTTGCCCGCCGCTATCTCCGAGGGCTGGCACTCGCCGGTGGGCAAGCGCCAGTTTATCCCCGTACACGTCAGCGGCTCGCCCTCCCTCGGCTACCGAGCCGAACCGACGACGCCGCCCGGGACCGTCCGGCTGCACGGCCTGTCCGAGGCCAACGCCATCGCCGTCGTCCCTGAGGACACCAGCACCGTGGTGGCCGGCGACACCCTCCACTGCCTCCTGCTGGACGCCTGATGCCCGATGATCCGGCCCCGCAGCAGGAGCCTCGCGACGACGACGCCGGGCAGCTTCCCAGGGCGGAGGCTCGTGGCGGCTCCATCGGAGGAGGACTTCGGCGGGCCGCGGACGGCCTGCTGCTGCGCGCGGGCGCGGCGCCGCGCTCACCTGGCCGGGTGAGTCTCGAGCCGAAGCTGTTCGAGAAGAGAATCGAGAAGGGAGGGCCGCGGCGGATTGGTGGATCGCCCGCTCCTCGTGGTGCGCGAACTCCGGGAGGCCGACGAGGAGGCCTGGAAGGCGCTGCGACTGGCGGAGAACGAGCGGCTTGCCCCCTGGGAGGCCACCCTGCCTCCCGGCGGCGGGGAATCCCTGAGCGCCTTCCCGGCGTTCGTGCGCCGCCAGACCCGCCGGGCGAGGCTGGAGAGGCGATGCCGTTCGTCGTCGGAGGTCGACGGCGCCTTCGCGGGTCAGGTCGCCGTCGACCCGATTACCTGGGGCGCCACGCGCAGCGCTCAGGTGGGCTACTGGATCGCAGGCGCCTGGCAGGGGCGCGGAATCATGCGTCTGTCGGTGGCCCTAGTCCTCGACCACCTCCTGGGGCCGGTCGGGCTGCACCGTGTGGAGATCAACGTGCGCCCGGAGAACGCGCGCAGCCCGGATCTGTGCCGCGGACTCCGCTGCGCGAGGAGGGACTGCGGCGCGGCTACATGCACATCAACGGCGCCTGGGCCGACCATGTCTCCTTCGCCGCCGTGGCCGAGGAGGTTCGCGGACTCGACGGCGTCGGCTTCCAACGGCGGCTCACCGGCGGATGAGGTTTTTCCGGATGGGTTCGGGCGCGGGGCGGGGCGCACTCGCGGGGTGCGCCAGATAGCTTCGGAGAGGCGGATTTTCGACTGAAGACCGACCGATCGAGACGTGGACAGCGGACAGAAGAAACGAATGTGACCAGTGTGATGATAGAGATGAAATGCTGACAGTGTGACTTCTTGAATCCCAGGTATTTCGCAGGAAAAGCGGAGTGTTCCTGCGCGGGGACGGGGGTGGACGCGCCTACCGTTACGGTGTGGGAATCGAGATCTGGGCCGTCATTGCCCTCATCACGGTTCTCTCCCTGTACCTCCTTCCGTATTTGGTGGGGCGCCGCGAGATGGCGCGGCGCTCCAATGTCCAGGACCGCTACTCTGCTGAGCTGCGCGTCCTGGCCACGGGTGCCGCCGCCGTCGAGCACGGCAACACCTGTGCGAGCAGTGGGCATGCGGAGCTCTTTCGACGTCGACCGGAGGTGAGGGTGATGAATAGGCCCGCTGTGAGGAATGTGCGTGCTGTGCGCACGGAGCGCGAGCTCAACCATGCCCGTCAGGTCCACGCCCGGGGGCGCGAGCGCCGGCGGGTCGCCGCCTCGCACCGCGGGATCGTCGCTTGCGTTCTGCTCGGGGTGTCGCTGGGTGCCTGGGTACTGGGCTTCGTGACGGCCCTGCCGTGGTGGCCCGCCCTGCTGCCCACCACCCTGCTCGGGGATCTCGATGGTGGCCGGCCGCCGCGCCGCTGGCCTCCGCCGCGGCCGACCGCCGAGCGGCGTCGGATCGCCGAGATCGAGCACACCCTGGACCCTGACCGGTCGCCGTTCCTCGGCCTCGGTCGTGGCCGCACCCCGTTCCGTCGTCGACGGCGCGCAGCGCCTCCAGCGGCGCCGACACCTCCAACGCCGCCTCACTCACCGGCGAGTCCCGTGCCGCGCAGGGACCCGTTCATGGAACGGCTCGCTCGGGAAGGTGCCCAGCGGGCGGCAGCCCGCTCCGCGACGTCGGCCCAGGAGACCGCAGGCCCCGCCTGCCGACACCACCACCGAGACCATGTCCCCGACCGCTCCCTCGTCCGCATCGGCGGCTGAGACCGCCGGTGCTCGGCCCTCCTACAGCACGGATTCCGAGGCGGATCGCCCCGGAGCGAGCGACGCCGATCTCAATGCCGTCCCCGATGCGACCTCGCGCGACGACGAGAGGAGCTCATCGCGTACCCAGGACGTCGGCGCCTCATCTCCCTCGACCCCTCCCCGCCGTCTGGTCGGCTGGGGAAGCTTTCTTCGAGGCCGGCGCGATCGCGGGGAGACGCGAGAGGCTACGGCATCGGCCCCCGATGCTCCCGCACATGGCCGGCAGGTCGCTCCTCCGGCCGCCTCCGAGTCGGCCCGCCTTGCCGAGGGCCCGCAGGCTCCCGCTGCCGGCGCGTCCGTCGAGGGCGAGGAGACGACCCAGGAGGAGACGACGACGTCGACCCCGCCCTCAGGGCTGGCGGCCGGTCCACGCGCCGCACCGACCTACCTCTGGCGGCCCGTGCCTCGGCGCTCTACGCCGACCCAGTGGTCGACCCGGGCACCTCGGCGCCGGTGCCCGCGCGCCCTGCAGACGGCCCGTGCATACGTCCCGGCACCGGTAGAGGATGATAGGAGACTCTTTCCACCCCATCGACCTCGACGCCATCCCTCGAGGCGGCACACGCGGCTGGCGAGTGATCGTCGAGGCCGTGGTGCGGCTGCCCGCCCGGGCAGCTCTGGGGAGTCTGGTGCGGTGGGCGGGCTCACCGCCACCGAACTTGCCAGGATGCCTGGCAGCGGTGCTAGGATCGATCCGCACTTGGGGCTGTGGGCGCAGTTGGTAGCGCGCTCTCGTTCGCAATGAGAAGGTCGGGGTTTCGAATCCCCTAGCCCACCACTCGAGATCCGTCCCGCCAGGAAGCTGGCGGGACCGTATTTCGACGTTGCCGCAGAGGCTCTCGCCGACACGACCGTTTCGCCGCCAGGGCGAGCGGTGCATATCGTCGGTGCAGAACTTTGATGCTGGCGAGTTGTCGAAGCTTCGAGTCCGGCGTCGTGATTGAGGATACGTCCGCACCATCCGGTAGCAGTCCACTGAGCGCCTCAGGCTTCACCCCGCGGATCGCGCCCTTACCCGAATCGCGGGTGGAGCGGTGAGGGATAGACGCCACACAGTCCTTTTTCGCCGCGTCGGGCGCCCAGCCAGGGTACGATTCCCTATTCATCATCCGCTCGGCTGGATCGAGGCCGGACGCTCCGCGACCGGCCGGTGCTGAGTCGCGACGTTGCGTTCGGCACGGGACGTGATCAGGAGGTCATGGCCCACGATCCCTCGAATGCCTGCGATCGGTATTGCATCGCTCGACTTCCTATACCTATCGGATGCCGTTCAAGATCGGCGAGAGTATAGCCAATGCCGACGACCGGGCGGCGGAACTGGTCCGCATCCTGCGGGCAACACGACCGATCAGCGCGAGCTACGAAACGCGGTCGGCATCATGCGGGAGCGTGGGGCGCTCACCGAGGCGCGGGCATCGCAGATCAGCACCTGGATGCCGGCTTGCGCATCATCTCCAACATGGACTTCCTCCACAGCGAGGATAGCGAGTTGTGGTGCAGTTTTATACCATATTTTTCGAACCGCGATCGATGGAAGGCAGCGTCCCCATGACCACGTCCGTTGAAACCGATCGCGGGACCATCACGCGTCAGTCTCGTTGACTAAAACGTACCCGGGGCCCACTCACGGTCTGAAGGTGCTCGACGACGTTTCGCTCGCTGCCGAGCGGGGCAGCTACATTGCTCTGCGGGGTGTCTCGGGTAGCGGCAAATCGACCCTGCTCAACATCCTGGGTGGCATCGAGGTGTTTGACTCAGGAAAGGTCGAGGTGAGCGGGGCGAGACCTGGGAACCTTGTCGCGAGGGCAACGCACTTCCTTCGGCCAACACCATCGGTTTCATCTTCAGTTCTTCAACCACTGCCCACCCTCACCGCCTTGGAGAATGTGTCTGCAGCGCTCGAACCACTGGATAAAGCGGCTGACCCAGGCGGCGCGAGCAGGCGATGGACTGATCGTTGGACGCAGTCGGGATCGCACACCTCGCCGGCAACTTCCCCGCCCAGATGTCCGGTGGCGAGCAGCAGCGCGTCTCGATCGCCCGGGCGATGGTCAAGCAGCCTCGGTGATTCTGGCCGATGAGCCAACTGCGTGCGCTGACCACAAGAATGCGACGCAGGGTACTCGAGTGCCTGACCCGGTTGCAGCAGCAGATCGGCACCACGATCGTCGTCGCCACCCACGATCCGATCGTTATCAGCCATGCCACCGAGACCTGGAAATGCGCGATGGTGCCATCGAGGTTGGTCGCTCGTGATCCAGATTCACAATCCGGCCCTGTGTCCTTCCGCTCACCTCGCTGCAGAAGTTCGCCCTCGGCTCGCCTGGTCGATGGTCGGTCGGCTGATGCTGTTGATTGCGGTAGCGTCCATGGCCTTCTCGATGCTGGTTGGCGAGTACTCGGCGCTGTCGAGCATCACAAAGGCGCGTGATAGTTGGTATTCTGCGGGTCAACTCGCAGACTTGGAACTGCGATTCACCCCCGCACCGAACCAGTCGGCGCCGCGCTTCGATGAGCTGCCCGGGCTGACCGATAGTGCGTCCGGCCAAGTCCTGCCCGGACGCACAAAGCTGACCGGGGCCGACGACCTGGCGCTGACCGTAATCTCTTCCGATTCGGTATGGGCAGGGGCCCGGTTGAACATTTTGACGCCCCTTGAGGGGACCCTTCTGACGCGGGACGACGAGTCAGGTGCGTTGATCGACCAGGGCATGGCGAACTACCACTCGGTCGGTGTCGGTGACTCACTGGACATTGAGGTCGGCGGCACCACGCGAACCGTGACCGTGCGCGGGATCGTTCGAGACCCCGAGTTCCTCATCGCCCCGCTCAACCCGAGCCTGTTCATCTCGGCCAAGGACTCCATGGGCGTGGTTTACCTGCCCCGTCGTCGCAGAGCGTGAATAGCGTGGTCTTCAACTTCGAACCGGGACAGGGATCTCTCGACGCCGCTCGGCAGTCTGTTCTCGATGCGGCCGCCGCACGGCATTTGGTCAGGGGCCTACGCCATGGAGCAGGAAGAGCAGTTCGCCTACCAATATGTCGAGAAGAACCTTGATGTCTTCGGCGTCGTCATTCCCTTGATGGTGCTGGTGGGAGCGTTGTCGGCTGCCTTCGTGTCGATGTTCCTGTCGGCGCAATGGATTGCACGGGAGCGCAAGAACATCGCAGTGCTACTAGTGCAGGGTCATCAACCCATCGCCGTGGCCCGCGCTCTGTCCTGCCTACCATGTGGCTGGTCGCCTGGACCATCCTCATGGGTCTGCTGGGATCGGTGTTCGTAGACGTGCGTTCCTGGAGAACTTCGCATCCTCGGTCGGGTTGCCGAGTGCATTTGTCCTCGACCCCGTGGTGATCGCCATCGGTTGTGCTCGGCACCCTGGTCGTTTACGGGCTCGGCGCAGCGCTTGCCTTTGCAGGGATCTTCCGGATGTCGCCGCGCGATGCGATGACCCGCACCGTCGACACCGGTCGCGGCGGCCGCATCAGAGGGGCCTGGCTGGGGACTCTGGTGTCGAGCACCACTAACCCGACTTTCAGTCAGAAACGTTCAGCGCAACCCGTGGGTGTCTGCCCTGACCGTGTTGGCCATCGCGATCGGCTTTGGCCTCGACGGCGGCCTATTCCCTATCGTATTCCTCGGTGATCGCCACTTCTCGGTCAGCCGTTGACGGCAAACGAGTGGGACCTGACTGTCGACTTCCGTCCAACCACAGGCAGACGCTCAGGCGACAGCCCTCATGGCGGAGGCCGGCGTGAGCGAGTGGACCCCGATCATCAAGACGGTGGCCCAAGCGACCAACGGTTCAGCCATCGAAAACCTGATGGTCGGCGGCTTCGACCCGCAGAACACTTGGCACAAGATCAGCCTTATCGAAGGCTCTGACATCTCCGACTCCGATCCGGATGGCGTGGTCATCGAGGCCGGACTCGCTCACCGGCTGGCACTTGAGCCGGGCGATGTCCTCACGGTCAATGCAGCCGGAACCAAGCACGAGGCCCGAGTAGTGGGGATCATGTCGTCTGCGTTGCCCGGTGAGGTTCGCTCGACGTTGGAGTTCGCGAGCTCGCTCACTGGAAGCAACCTGTTCTCGGGCGTGCTGGTCAAGGCCTCACCCGGCGCGATTGCAGCGACCGCCGATGCACTGAACTCCGAATCGGGGGTGCAGCAGGCTTTGAGCAAGGACGAGATAGTCAAGTTGATCGTCGCGTCGTCCTCCCAGATCACAGCCCTGCTGTGGCTCGGTGCCCTAACAAGCATCGCGGTGGCGCTGTTGTTCGTGGGGGCGTGTCTTGGCTATACGATCCTGGAAAGAAGACGCGAGTACTCACTGCTCAGTTTGCTCGGTTTCCGCAACGGAGCGATTCGCAGCACTGTGGTCATGGAGGCGTCACTGCTCGGGCTAGCCGGCATCGTGATCGCCTTCCCCGTCGCCTGGCTGGTTTCACGGCTGCTCAACGAGCGCATCTCGGATACCTGGTTCAATATCGACACCCACCTGTCGGCTCAACCATTCCTGGTGACGTTCTTGCCCGGACTCATCCTCCTACCGCTCGCCGCGCTGCCATTGGCCCAGTGGGTGCTGCGCGCCAGCGATCCAGGGAACCGCGAGCGAGGAATCGGTTGATATGAGTAAGGAGTAGTCTTGCAACGAGCTTTGTCGACGGTTCTACGGTGCCCGGCCTGCGATTAGCAGGTGGCGTTAGCGCCCTCAGCCACCAATGGTTTGTTGATTGAGATTGGGGTAGTGCCGCTGGGACCGTTGTGCAGACTTCTGACCTGGTGAGTTGTCGAAGCTTCCGAGTCCGGCGTCGTGATTGAGGACACGTCCGTACCATCCGGTAGCAGCCCACTGCGCACCACCCACGTGGTGGCTGCCGCTGCGACGAATGGCCCGCTGTGCCAGGTCGAAGTCGGTCAGAGGTCGTGGCTGAACCTCGATATCGAGGTGGAGACGACGGCGCTGCACGGGCTGGTGGACGGGCTCTCCATCCATCTGCTCATCAACCCCGACCCCGGCTTCAGGCGGCAGGCCCTGCGAATGATCGAGGCCGGCATCGACCGGCTGCGGCCGTAGGCTCAGTCTTCGTCCGGACGCGCATCGACCGCCGGGACGACTTGACCTTGACATCGTGACAAGGCCTTTCCTTGGGAGCAGGAGGTGGTCCCGATGACCAGTACTAACCCCGCAGGACTCCGCGTCGCGAATGCCCTGAGCGCCGAGAGTTCGATCCGTCTGCAGGCGGCTGGCCATCGGCTCCGGGCCCAGACGCCGACACACGGAGCTGCTCGTCGAGCGGTGCGCGATCGAGCCGGACTCTCTTCGTTCGGGACATGCTCTCCTGGGCGCTCACCCGCATGCCGCCGGAGATCGTTCTGCCTCGCCTCCACCGGGAGCTCGACTCCGGGTGCAACCAGGCCCGCAGTCAGGCCCTGCACACACTCTCCAAAATCGGGGACAAGAGCGCCTGGCCCTGGATCACCTGTGAGATGCTCAGCGATCCCGACGACGGGATCGCGCGCGACCGCCCCTGGCGCACCGCCGTCGTCCTCGTTCCGGAGAACGAGAAGGCGTCTCTGGCCGAGGAGCTGACGCGCCAGCTCGGTCGCGGAGACTGCAGCGTCCAGCTGAGCCTGAGCCGGGCACTGATCGACCTCGGCGAGTTCGCCGACCCCGTCCTGGAGAGGGCCGCGCAGAGTCTCAATCCGAAGGTGGCTGCGCACGCCTCGTGCACTGAGCTGCTCGGCAGGACCCGGAGAGAGGTTTTGAGGAGGCATCTCCGAGGCGAGGTTGATGCTCACACCAGGGAGCGAGCGCGGAGGAGCTGGATACTAGCGTGGCAAGAGCTGAATCTGCGGGGACTGACTCCGTGGGGGTGCAGGAGGCGATGGAGTGCTGATCGGCGTGCGGCTCGGTCCCGTGAGTGAGCGCCCGGACGCTCCGGCTATGAGGGCTTGCGTCTGCGCGACCGACAGGCCGCACCACCAGCGGCTACCGCGACTACTCCGCCGAGGATGTCCACAGAATCTTCCAGGTGGAGAGCCTTCGATCCATGCGGGCTGTCGCTCAAGCAGGTGGGGCGCTCTGGAAGACCCGGACCTGACGCCCGCCGCGCTCGTCGTCGACCTCATCCGTGCGCTGAGGGCGTGCTGGCCCAGGAGCGCGAGCTGCTCGACCGGCCCGGGCCATTGACGCCTCCGCGCCTCGCCGACTGGCGCGATGTCCTGCGCGTCATTGACCTGATGCGACCTTGACTCGGAAAAGTGCCGCACGCAGGCAGCGGGCCGTTCTGATCCCGATCTGCGGGAGCTCCGGTCCCCGTCGAGCTGCTGGCCGAAGCGCTTTGAGCGAGTCCGAGCCGGATGTCGCGGGTGCGCTGCGCTGGGCCATCGCCCGATCTGGCGGCGATGCGGTGGCGTACGCTGCGCCGGTGCTCGCGCAGAGGATACGGATGAAATTCGACGGCGCGCGGTTCGGGCGATCTCTCGAGGTGCCCGAGGCGCCGGGGGCCGCCGTCGTGCTTGCACGAGCCCTCGACGACCCCGACGCGGTCGTGCGATTGCGCCGCTCTCTGGCGCTGGGGCGATGCGGTGTGACCGAGGCCGTCCCGTCCTTGTCGCGATGGTGGTCGAAGGTGCCCACGATGTGGAGGCGGCGGAGGTGCTGGAGCGCTGTGCCGCGATCGATGAGCGATGCGTCCTGGATCTGTCAATGACCGACGAGCTCGCCGCGCCCACCGCCGGACCGCCGCACGACTGCGTCTGACTCCAGGCTCATCGAGCTCCCGGTCGCCGCCGCTGGAGAGTGCTTTCTCCGGTTGACCCGCGACTCCGACCCGCCGTCGCCCGCCTCGCCTCGGTCTTCGCCTGAGTCCTGAACGAGCGGTGCCATCGAGGACGTCATCGATGGCGTGGCGGGCTCTTCGTGGTTCAGTGCTCAGTCAGCGGGTGGTCGACGGAGTTCGCAGTTTTCACAGTGCAGTGATCTCGCCTCACATGCGATCTGGTGCTGATCGGCGGAACTGCGCGATTCGTGCGTGATCTCTGGATGTCTGACATGTTGTGGTTGTCGACTGGTGCGACGCCTATACGACTTTTTGTATGCAGTGATGGCGATCCGGTGCGTACTCTGGAACAGAAACTGACCGCATGGACTGTTAACTGGAGAAGCATCTTGCCGCAGCATGATCGGATGAGGCGTCGGAACTTTCTGATGGGCGGTCCTCACATTGGCTGCCTCGAGCACGCTTTTACCTGAGGCAATGCAGCTCACGGCCCATGCCTCTCCCGTCTTCCCAGCAGCGCCGGCCGCCGGTATCTCCCTCGGGCTCCGTCAGAGAAGTGCTGTCGGATAGCGGGACCCGCGTGCCTGGTCCACTCCTCCGGAGGCCGGGTCCATACGGCCGGACACCTCTACCCACTCCCACGGGACCCAGTTGCTGATCGTCACCACCACCGGTGACCTGATCGCCCCACCAGCGCCGACCCATGGCACTCTCGGGCATCGATATGCGACCGACTGCCAGTGGGATCTGCGGCTCCGCGCCGAGGACTACCGATCAGGTCGCAGAGCATCCTGCTCGAGCTCGGCGGGGAAGGCGAAGACTGTCTGCGCCTGGACGTTGCTCCCGACATGCGGAACGCTGCGCACGCACCTGGTGCCGGGTGACCGTCAACCGGGCCGCCGAGCGCCGCTGTCGGTCGCCCCCAGTTAGATCGGGTGACCAGGGTGCGTCTGAAGGTTGTCCCGCCTTGACCTCGGCACCGAGCCGGCGCGGCTCCGGCTACTAGCGACCTACACTCGGCCGGCAGCGGTATCGTCTCCATCTCCTTCGACGACGGCTACGATAGCGACCGACACGGCGGGGCATGTGCGTGGGGTACGGCATCGCGCTAACCTCCTACGTCATCGCCGACAGGTCGGCTGCCGGGCCGTGAGCGCCGACCAGCTCAGCTGAGGGTGCGAGAGGTTCACGGCTGGGACATCGCCGCCCACGCCTCCACCGACCTCACCACGCTCGACGAGGCGGGGATGCGCAAGGAGTTCGAGACGATCAGGTCCTTCCTCCTCGGCACGGATACCCGAGGTGCTGCCCACTTCGCCCCTGCCCATGTGGTACAACGACCTCGTGCTGCGCACCTCCCAGAGACTGACTTCGACTGCGCACCATCGACGTCGCCCGGAGACCCTCGCGCCGGGGGACCGTAGCTCCGCGTCTCTACTGCGGCTCACACACCGAGTCTCCGTCGAGCGGGCCCTGGCTCGGTGTCAGGAGCACCGCTGCTGGACACATGGTCTTCCACCGCGTTGACGGGATGCAGCGCTCGAGGTCGATGATGAGGCGTAGCACAGCTTCAAGCTGTTCTGTGAGGCAGGTCGCGGACCGGCCTGCCCGTCAAAGACGGTTCCGGAAGGTCGCCGCTGCAACCGCTCGCCACGCCGGTTGAGGCACCGCCACTCGCTCGAATAAACAGCCACGTAACCCA
>BNJS01003574.1_pt1 | contig 32081 bp, 42 predicted proteins | sample 8540461 | NCBI WGS metagenome assembly BNJS01 (sample SAMD00202454, study PRJDB9452) | human saliva metagenome | isolation source: human saliva | place: Japan | reverse complement strand
TTTACGGATCAGGAAACCGTGGGTTGGCGCAGTTGTTCGAGTGTGGCTCTTTCGCAAAAAGTATAGTGAGCCAACACAAAAATACGGTAGTTGCTGTGCCTTGAGCTGAAGAGGACGGTTTTCTACGGTATGGAAATGCCGAGAAAAACCAGCCCCATATTATCATGCACTGTCTGTAGTGTGCTGCTTTGTATCTTTGTGCTGACTCACTAAATAGTCTAAAAACAAAATGCTGCTGTTTCTGCATGTTACAATGGCAAGATGGTCGCTTGTGCGCGGTAATGCTTGTAAGAAGTGGTTTTGTTTTGGTGTAAGGTTTTTGCAATACCTGTTTGCATATAGATTATGGGGCAGCGTGAAAGCGGAACTTAGGCAGCTCCGTATTGCGAGTCAGGACTTTTTCAGACCGAAAAATCAAGGTTAGGGCTGGGATAGAGTTGAAAGGCGATTTTGCTTGACATGTGGCTGAAAAGACGCCAGCAACAGATTTGGAGATAGCTGATTTTTATCATGCGTCTGCCGAAAATGTGAGTGAGATGCCGAAAACAGGCGTATCATTCGTCTGTGTAGGAAAGACTCAAATGGCCAAAAATTTCCATTTATCCCAAAACATCCCGAGGCGTGTTTGCTGGGGGTGCGACAAAGTATTGTTCGGCAGACGATTTGCGTGCAGAAACGGCTGCGAGCATTCAGCATCCGCGCGATTGGATGGGGACGAATGGTAGTAAAAGGGGTGATTGGAGCAATCTGCTGACCAAGGAGCGAGCTCGCGGATTTGGGGCTGCTGTCTGCAACAATGCAGAAGGAGCAGACAAAAAGAAGAACGAAACCGCATATCAGATTGGCTGTTAAACAGGCAGGGTAGGGCGATTTTAGCGGCAAAAACAGGCGGCGTCGTTTGTCGGCCGCTGTTTTGCTCCCATTATGGGTGGAATTTTGCGCTACTATCTACTCTTCGGATACAATCCGCCGCAGTTTTTAACCAATTAGTACAACAGGGGCCGTCTGAAAATGGAACACATCACCTTCAACCTTTGGCAAACCATACGCTGAAGTGGCGCAGGCTGCTATGCGAAGAGCAATGCTGGCCAGTTTCCTGCACATGACCGTCCTGCGGCACGACAACTAGGGCGCGTGCTGGCCTTTCATTTGTCGAGCAAACTCGCCAGCCCACCATAGACTTGCGCATTCTTTGAAACATATCTGCATGCTTTGGCCGAAAGCGATCGAAATTGCCGAAGCGGTCGGCGCGGATATTGTCGCGTATTACGAGGCGTGACGCCTGCGACCAATACCGGCCTGCCGCTGCTTTATTTCAAAGGTTTCCACGCCATTCAGGCACACCGCATCAACCACTGCCTGTGGCGCGAAGGCCGCAAAACACTGGCCCTGCTTTTCCGCAAAACCGCGCATCCAGGTGATTCGGCGTCGACATCCACCCGCCGCCAAATTCGGGCGCGGTATCAGCAATCGACCACGGCACGGGCGTCGTGATCGGCGAAAACTGCCGTGCTGGGCAACGACATTTCCATCCTGCACGGCGTTACCCTCGGCGGCTCGGGTAAGAGCGACCGCCATCCGAAAAATCGGCGACGGCGTGATGATAGCGCAAACGCCTCCGTGCTCAGCGACATCCGCGTCAACGAATGCGCCAAAAAATCGGCGCGCGGGCAGCGTCGTGGTGGCCCGACGTGCCGCCGTTCACCACCGTGGTCGGCGTGCCCGCGAAAAACTCGTCGGCAAACAAAGCGAAAGTCAAACCTTCGGCGAAATGAACCAAAACTTCTTTTGAAAGACCATCAGGACTTTTATATCTGAGCGCCCCGCCGTTTTTCAGACGGCCTGCAAACTCGGCGGATTGTGACTGGAGTACAATCGCCGCTTTCCGTTCCCAACACAAACAGGCCGTCTGAAAAGACGGTTTCCGGCCATGAAACACAACACCATCGAAAAATTCCGCAGCAAAAGCCGCCACAATCGGCATCGTCGGACTGGGCTACGTCGGCCTGCCGCTGGCGCTGCGCTACGCCGAGAGCGGGTTTTCCGCGTCCTCGGCTTCGACATCGACCCGCCAAAGTCGATAAAGCTCAACGGAGGCTGCAGCTATATCGAACACATCTCCGCCGCCAAAAATCGCCATCGCCGTTTCAGACGGCCTCTTCTCCGCCACCACCGATTTCTCCCGCATCGGCGAAGTAGAGCCGTGATTTTTGTGCGTACCACCCGCTCAACAAATACCGCGAGACCGGACGCGGGCTTCGTTATCGAGCACCACCGACGCGGTCAAACCCTACCTGCGCGCCGGACAAGTATTGTCGCTCAGATCCACCTACGGCACTACCGAAGAAGGCTGCTGCCGCGCGTGGAAGAAGGCGGCCTGAAAGTCGGCGAAAACGTGTTCCTCGTGTCTCGCCCGAACGCGAGACCCGGGCAACCCCGATTTTGAAACCCGCACCATCCCCAAAGGTCAGCGCGGCCACACCCTGCCTGCTTGAAGTCGGCCTCGCGCTTTATCAGCCCGCCATCGACAAAGTTGTACCCGTCAGGCTCCACCAGCGGCCGAACTCACCAAACTTCTGGAAAACATCCACCGCGCCGTCAACATCGGTTTTGGTCAACGAGATGAAAATCGTGGCCGACAAAATGGACATTGACATTCACGAAGTCATCAACGCCGCCGCCACCAAACCCTTCGGCTTCGTCGCCTACTATCCCGGCCCCGGCTTGGGCGGCCACTGCATCCCCATCGACCCCTTCTACCTCGACTGGAAAGCCCGCGAATACGGCGTGAACACCCGCTTCATCGAACTGGCCGGCGAAGTCAACTCACATATGCCCGAATATGTGGTGAACAAAACCGTACTCGCGCTCAACGGACCGCCAACGCGCCATCAAAGGCAGCAAAGTGCTGGTCTTGGGTATCGCCTACAAGAAAAACGTAGACGATATGCGCGAAAGCCCGTCGGTGCAAGTGATGGAACGCTTGCGCGATTTGGGCGCGGAGGTGTCGTATTCCGACCCGCATGTGCCCGTGTTCCCGAAAATGCGCGACGCACTTCGACATGCAAAGCGTGCCGCTCACCGCCGAAACCGTGGCGGACTACGACGTGCATCCTCACCACCGACCACGACAAATTCGACTACGCGCTGCTGTTGGACAACGCCAAACTCATCATCGACACGCGCGCGGCAAATACGCAGGCCGCCGCGCCAGCACGTCGATCAAAAGCACAGAGGCCGTCTGAAAATGTTCGAACCGTAAAACACCAAACCATACCGGCCGCAAAATCAAATTCGCCCTCGTCGGCTGCGGCCGCATTTCCAACAACCATTTCGGCTCGTTTTGGAGTACACAAAAGACGACTGCGAACTCGTGGCCGTATGCGACGACCGACCCGCCGCCCTTCAGACGGCCGTAGAGCACACCGGCGCGAAAGGCTATGCCGACTACGCGCAGATGCTCGCGAAACCGACGCCGACATCATCGTACTCACCACTCCTCCGGCCTGCATCCGCAGCGGGCTGCGGACGCGCTCGAAAGCCGGTTTCCACGTTGTCACCGAAAAACCGATGGCCACCCGCCTCGCCGACGGCGAACGCATGGTGCAGGCCGCCGACAAAGCAGGCGAAACGCCTCTTTGTCGTCAAACAAAACCGCCTCAACGCCACTCTGCAACTGTTGAAACGCGCCGTCGAAGACGCTTCCGGGCAAAATCTGCATGGTGCACCTCAACGTATTCTGGACGCGCCCGCAGTCGTATTACGACCAAGGCGGCTGGCGCAGCATGGGAATGACGGCGGCGCATTCATGAGAACCAGGCCAGCCACTATGTCGATTTAATGGAATGGCTCATCAGCCCGGTTGAAGACGTACAGGCCATGATTTCCACCACCGCGACATCGAAGCCGAAGACACCGGCGTGATGAACATCCGCTGGCGCAACGTGGCGCACTCGGCTCGATGGCCGTCTGTAGTGCACCTACCGAAAAACCTCGAAGGCTCGATACCATCCTGGGCGAAACCGGCACGGTACGCATCGGCGGCAGTGGCCGTCAACGAAATCAAAGATGGAATTTCGCCGACAGCCGCGACTACGACCGAACAAGTCAAAGCCGCCAACTACGAAACTACCTCGGTTTACGGCTTCGGCCACCCGCTCTACTACAAAAACGTCATCGACGTGATGCGCGGCCAACCAAACCGGTTACCGACAGGCGCGAAGGCCCTCAAATCGCTGGAACTGCTCATCGCCGCCTACCGCTCCGCCCGCGACAATAAAAACCGTTTCCCTGCCCTTGGGTTATCGAACGCGGTTACTGAACGCGGCGCACATTAGAGGCCGTCTGACCTGCGAAGCAGGTTTTTCGACGACTCAACCAGACGGCCTCAACCCTTTCAGACGGCCTCAACCCTCGACAGCCTCAGCTCAGACGGCCTCAACCCCTTTCAGACGGCCTCAACCCTTTCACGCCCCAACCGCTAGACGGCTCCAGCCCTTTTCGCGGCCTCAACCCTTTCAGACGGCCCAACCCTTTCAGACTCATGCTGCGGACGGCCTCAACCCTTTCAGACGGCCTCAACCCTTTCAGACGGCCTCAACCTTTCAGACGGCCTCAACCCTTTCAGACGGCCTCAACCCTTTCTGAACGCCTCAACCCTCAGACGGCCTCACCCTTTCAGACGGCCTCAACCCTTTCAGACGGCCTCAACCCTTTCAGACGGCCTCAGCCCTTTCAGACGGCCTCAACCCTTTCAGACGGCCTCCAACCCTTTCAGACGGCCTCAACCCTTTCAGACGGCCTCGCTTTCAGACGGCCTCAACCCTTTCAGACGGCCTCAACCCTTTCAGACGGCCTCAACCCTTTCAGACGGCCTCAACCCTTTCAGACGGCCTCAACCCTTTCAGACGGCCTCAACCCTTTCAGACAGCCTCAACCCTTTCAGACGGCCTCAACCTCTTTCAGACGGCCTCAACCCTTTCAGACGGCTCAACCCTTTCAGACGGCCTCACTGTTGAGGCCGTCTGAAAACGCCCTAAAACCCGATTACAATTAAAAGTCCCCGCATAGCAAAGCCAAAAACACCCATGCCCACTGACCCAATCATCGTATCAAACCCAAGCCTCTGTTTGGGACAAAATTCCACTGAGTTTTGCAATGCCAAGCAACAAGAGCCAAACCGTCTACTCCTGATTTTGGCCATGATGGAAGACCCACCCTTTTTCCAATGTGCGCGGCACATTGGTTTACACTGCTGAAAAACTACCCGCCCGAGCCATTGTTTAATCCGGCAATCCATTGGCTGATTACAGGCAACTTTGAAATGAGCGCACAGTGACATAGGACATTCTTAACGGCATCACAGAATTAACAGGCGGGCAAGTGGCGCATGCCACACGTACTGCTTGCCGCTGCAAATAATACGAAAACCGAAAGCTGGCGCATTGAATTGCTGCAAGACGCATTAAATTGGTTTGGATAAACACCAAGGCAGCCTGAAAACGGCGGATGTTTTCAGGCTGCCTTTCAGTCCGATCCGGCCTGCCGCTTGCGTTCCGACTCTTCGCGTGCTGCGGCGGACATGGCCGTCGCAGTGGCCGCCATAGCCGATGCAATGGCCAAGGGCACGAAAACATAATGCACACCCATGAAAACGGTTCGCCGAATAGAAAAACACGGCGGGCAGCGGAAAGAAGCAGTAGCAGAAATTAAAGGCAAAGCGTTGCCGTGGCGACCATTTGAGCGGCAGGCCGTTGATTGCGAAAAAACCCGTCATCATGGCGGCGTTCAGGTATTCACGCGGGCTCACCGGCTGTCGCGCAGCCATTCGGCAAAAACAAAGGCACCGAACATGGCGGATGTGCCCAAAAAGCCATTTGGCGGTTTTCCACAGTTTACCCATATCGTTTCCTTTGAGTATTTGAATGGCAGTTTCAGACGGCCTTATGCGCCCGTAACGGCAGCGAAAATAATACCAACGCCGCCGCCAGCAGCAGGGCGCAGCCGCTGGCCAGGTGGATGCCGTCGAGCATTTTGGCCTGCGGCGTGGCGGCGGATGAGAGCCTGTTCGCCGATATTGGTGGCGCCGACGAAAAACGCCGCGCCCAGCGCGCCGGGCAATCGGGTTGATGGTGGTCAGTAATCGCCGCGCCGTGCGGGTTGGAGCAACCTGGGGCAGGGGCGTTTAAGCCGTGGGTTTCGCCGGTAACGCAGGCGGATACGGATACGGCCATCAGGGCAAAGCATTGCCGAAAGCGCGGCGGTTTGCGTAGTCGAGCCGCAAAAACAACGCACATGTACCGCCAGCGACACCACCATCATCACGGTGGCGGGCAACACGACAAACGCCCGCCTTTTTGTGTCGAGCAGACGGCCGAACAGCGGCGCGGCGGCGGCCTGCGCGCGATGCTGGCGGGCAGCAGAATCAGGCCGGTGACGGTGCCGGTGAGCAGCAGCACTTGCTGGGTGCACATCGGCATCATCAGTTCCAGCCCCAAAAACAGAAACACCGCGCCCGCCAGTATCACCACGCTGTAGCGGAACTGCGCGTAGCCGAAAGCGCGCAGGTTTAACAGCGGCGTGGCCAGCTGGAACTGCCTGCGGGCAAACCAGCCCACCAGCAACACCGAGCCGGCGCTAATCAATACAAACTCGGCCATCGGCAGCGTGGAAAAAGCTGCTGCTGGCGTACACCAGCCCGCCGAAACCGGCGACGGACAGCACCGCCGAGAGCGCGTCGATTTTTCGGGCGGGTAACGCGGCTTAAGTTTACGGTTAAAAACTTCGCCACCAGCGCCATCGCCGCCAGCATAAACGGCGCGGTAAAGCCAAACAGCACGCGCCAATGGGTGTGGTCGATGATGATGCCCGAGAGCGTCGGCCCCATCGCGGGCGCGGCGGTGAACATCATGGTAATCACGCCCATCGCCGTGCCGCAGCCGCGCAGGGCGGGTAAATCGACAAAAATGCCGTTAAACAGGGAGCGGCACGAAAAACGCCGCCGACACCGCCTGCACCATCCGTCCTGCCACCAATACGCCGAAAGTCGGCGCAAAGGCGCATACCAGCGAGCCGGTTAAAAACACCGCCTGCGTCAAAAGCACCATGCGGCGCGTGTCCAGCCATTGGATCACCCCGCCGTAATCGGCGTAAACGCGCCCATCACCAGCAGAAAACCGGTGGTCAGCCACTGCACCGTGGTTTTGTCCACGCCGAAGTCGCGCATAATCGGCGTGAGCGCGACGACATGAGCAGCGTGTCGTTGAGATAACCGAAAAACGCGCCGATAAATAATGTGGCAACGATGGTTTTTGGCGGGAAGTCGGGAGTGGTCGGCAAGGTATTCGCGTCGGTTTGTCGGCCGTCTGAATTCTGAAAACGTGCATGGCGGTTGACTAAGAATTTGAAAAGGCGGGGATTTTAACATGGGGAGAAGGATGTGACTCACCCGCCGATACGCATTTCTCAGACGGCCCGTCTCGCAACCTACGTTTGGGCGGCGGGTAGTTTAACCGACGGTTATATGGGGGAAGGCCGTCTGAAACCCTGTTTCCGGGTTTCAGACGGCCTTCGGTTTTTCCGCTGCCGTTGTCGGCAATGCTCTGCCTGCGCGGCGCGTTTTATGCTGCAGTGTCAGCCCGTCCAGCCGAAGAGGAGGGTGAGCGCGAGGCTAGTGATGTAGAAGAAGGCGAAAGGGGCAGGTGTCGAGGACGAGCGCGCCGAGGGCGGGCGATGAAGACGCCGCAGACGCTCCACGGCACGAGGGGGTTGATAACGGTGCCCGCGTCTTCCAGCGTGCGCGACAGGTTGCGCGGGTGCAGGCCGAGTTTGTCGTAAACGGGTTTTGAAGGTTTCGCCCGCCAGCAGGATGCCTCAGGTATTGTCCGCCGATCAGGACGTTGACGCCGACGGAGGTGGCGGCGACGCAGGCAGTGGCGCAGCCGGCGCCGGTGAGGAAGCGGCGGATGCCTTCGAGCAGGCTGGGATGATGATGCCGAGGTGAAGAGGAGGCCGCCGAGGCTCAGGCCGAGAATGACGATGGTTTGGGTGAAGAACATAGCCTCAAGCCGCCGCGCGAGACGAGGGCGGGCGATGCGAGTCGAAGCCGTCGCCTTCGAGTTTGAAGCCGCCGTAGAACCAGCTGCTGAGTAGCGAGGTCAGGGCTGCTGTGCAGGTAGGTGAGGGCGAGGGCGGCGAGGATGGTGGCGAGCATGGCGACGATGGCGTTGACGCGGCGCACGGCAAGGACGACGAGCAGGGCGAAGGGGATGAGGGCGTAGGCGTGAACGAGGCCGGAGGCTTCGTGCTGCTGGCGGAAGATGGCGGTGCTGTTGAGGTTTTGGCGGCGACGGCGGGCAGCAGCCAACCAGTGGCGAGGGCGGTGAGCAGCCAGGCGGGCACGGTGGTGGTGTAGGGCCATGTTTTGATGTGTTCGAAGAGGTCGATGCCGACGATGGAGGCGGCGATGCCGGTGGGTGTCGGAGAGGGGGGACATTTTGTCGCCGAAGAATGCGCCGGAGACGACGGCGCCGGCGGTCATGGCCAAATCGGCGTGGAAGGCTTCGCCCATGCCGATAAAGGCGACTCCGACGGTGGCGCAGGTGGTGAGGCTGCTGCCGATGCTGATGCCGATCAGGGAGGAGAGGACGAAGGCGGAGAGGTAGAAAGTATTGCGGTGAGATAAGACCGAAGCCGTAGTACATCAGGGTGGGTATCGAGCCGGACATCATCAGGGCGCTGACCATCAGAGCCGATGAAGAAGAAGAGGTAACCGCGCCCATGCTCTGGCTGAGGGCGGCAATCGTGCCGCGCTGCATGTCGTCGTATTTGAGGCCGCGCCAGGCCGTAGGCAACCACGGCGGTGATGAGCGATGATGGTCATCGTGCGGCAGCCAGCCCAGGGAGATGATGCTGTAGCCCATGGCGGCGACGAGGACGGCAGCAACGGCGGCGCTTCTTTGGCGTGCAGGTGTCGATCAGGGGTTTGAAGGCGAACATGGTTTGGCTCCGTTTGTTTCAGTGGAACAGCGGCGCATAGTAGCGTATTGACGCTAGCGCTTACATGATTTAAAGAGGCGTGAAAACACGGTTTGTGTTTTCAGACGGCCTTTCTGCGCGGCGGACGGCATTCAGACGGCCTGCAACAGCAGGCGGACGAGGTATTCGTCTGCAGGCAGGGTGAGTTTGAGGTTGCGCGTGTCGCCTTCGACCAGCAGCGGGCGGATGCTGATGGCTTCGACGGCGGAGGCTTCGTCGGTGATGCCGCCCAAATCGGCGGCGGACAGGGCACGCTGCAATAAGGCCGTCTGAAAAAGCTGGGGGGTTTGCGCCTGCCACAGGGCGGCGCGGGAGATGGTGGCGGCGATGCGGTTGGCGTCGTCGGCGCGTTTGAGGGTGTCGGCCACGGGCACGGCGAGGATGCCGCCCTGCTCCGCCGCGCCCGCCTGTCTCGATGAGGCGGCTGAGGGCGGCGGCGGGCAGGCAGCAGCGGGCGGCGTCGTGGACGAGGATGTTGTCGCCCGCCGCCGCATGCCCTTGCGAGACCAGTTCGTGAAGGCCGTTGCGCACGGTTTCGGCGCGGGGTTTGCCCGCCGACGCGGAAGACACCGAGTTTGGCGGGGTTGTCGTCGGAGGCCGTCTGAAAAACGGTGTCGTCGGTGGCGAGGATAACGGCGGTGTAGTCGATTTGCGGGTGGTTTAGAAAGATGTCGACGGTGTGGCGCAGCACGGTTTTGCCGTTGATTTCGATATATTGTTTGGGCTTTGCCCGCGCCGAAGCGTGCGCCGACGCCGGCGGCGGGGATGAGGGCGATGTGGCGGCCTCAGCGCGCTTTCATCCTGCGCTTCGGCCGGGTCGGCTTCTTCCGGCTCTTCGGGTTCGGGCGGCGCTTCCTGCGCGGCTTCGGCGGCGGGCTCGCCAGATGCAGCGCCGCCGGTGGCTTGGTTGAGGTCGTCGAGGATGGCGGCGTGGGCAGCCAGTTCGCCAGCGTCGGCGGCAATGACTTTCAGACGGCCTGTACGTTCGGTTTTGGCAGGCTTGCCGTGTGGCGGCGGAAGCGGCCTGTTCGTTCGGTGTCTCGCTGCTTTCGCCGACCAGGTCGAACTGTTCGCGGCCGCGGCAAGGTGAGACTTCGGCGAGCAGTTCGCAGTCGATCAGTGCGCCGTGGTAGACGCGTTTGCTGCGGTCGATGTCGAGGCGGTTACACAGGGCGTCGAGGCTGGCTTTCTGGCCGGGGTATTTTTCGCGTGCCATGGCGAAAGTGTCTGTCACTTCGCAGCCGAGTTCTTTGATGGTGGGCAAGCCCATGCGCTCGAATTCCATGTCGAGAAAGCCGACACTCGAAGCGGGCGTTGTGGATGATGAGTTCGGCGCCGCGCAGAAAATCGGCGATCGCGTGCCGACGGCGGAGAATTCGGCGCGTTTTTCTTCGAGCACGTCGAGGGTGATGCCGTGCACCGCCGCCGCTTCGGCGGGGATGTCGCGGTCGGGGTGGATGTAGAGATGGAGGGTGCTGTCGGTGAGCTGGCGTTTGCGCATTTCGATGCCGCAAATTCGAGAATACGGTCGCCGCGGTCGGGGGTAGAGGCCGGTGGTTTCAGTGTCGAGGATGATTTGGCGTTCGCGTGCCATGCTTGTTCCTTCAGAAATAAACAGGCAGCTCAGGTGCGGCTGCGGCCTGCGCATTTTACCGCAAGGGCGCCTGTTTGGCTGTCAGGACGGCTGGAATGCCCGAAAACCGAAACAAAAAGGATTTTCAGACAAACTTTATTCCCTCAATCGAATGGAAATATATTTTATAACAACAATAATTATCGTTTGATTCTGATAGAGAGTTGGGATAATATGCGCCCCATCGAAGCAGACGGATGTTGCCGCAAGCAAGTAATGACAAGCAGGAGGAGGAAATGTCCGAAACGATGTTCAAGCTCTTTGCCCCGGATATTTTATAGCAGCTGCACCGGCAGATTTTTCTTCATGGCTAGCTGTATCCCCGGCAAAAGATAAGCGCGAACCGGCCGTATTCAGTAGCGTGTACGCCCATATCGACGGCCATTATTATTTCGCTCTGCCCGAACAGTGCCCCGCCCTCGACAGGCAAAACGGTATTGTACTGATTGAAAACGAAAAGGCCGATATCCGCCTGAGCTGGGTCGGCCGCACGCGGGAAGTTTCCTGCAAAGAATGTGTTTACCGCGAAGCCTGCGCTGTACTGCAGCGGCGCTGCGGAGGAGAGGCAGACTTCGACGAAAACTGCCGTCTGTTGGAGCTTGATCCCGAACAGGGTCATTTGAGCATCAGCGGCAAATACGATTCCGCGCTGTCTCCCAATCTTCTGCAACGCGCCCTTTATCCTGCCGCCCAACGTGTTCCGGTGGCAGCCTGATGTAAAAGTTTTGGTAGTGGTTTGTGTTCCTTTTGCGCCCTGTTCTCAGGGGCGATATGGTATTTTTCAGACGGCCTATCTGTCACAACAAGCCGTCTGAAAAAGCTATCCGAAGTCATGCAACTGATCAAATATTTGCAGGCGCAGGGCTGGGCAGCCGCAAGCAGTGTCTTTGGTTGATTGAAAACGGCTGCGTCGCGGTGAACGGCGAAATTCTCAACGGCGCAAAAACCGAAATTTCGCCCGCCGAAGTCTCTTCGCTGGCGGTTGACGGCGAAGCGGCAACGGTGATCCCCCTGCATCATTTCTATATCGCGCTCAACAGCCCGCCGGTTACGGAAACCTCGCACAAACCGCGCGATTATCCGAGCGTGTTTTCCCTGTTTCGACCAGCTGCGCAATACTGATATGCAGGCTGTCGGGCGTTTGGATGCGGATACGACGGGCGTCTCTGCTGATTACCAACGACGGACAATTCAACCACCGCCTGACTTTCGCTCAGAAGCACAAAGTCCTAAGTTGTACGAGCCGTTTTGAAAACACGCGGCGGACGAAGCGTTCTGCCAAACGCTGAAAAACGGCGTGCTGCACGACGACAATGAAACAGTTTCGGCTGCGCTGACGCTGTGCTCGAAGATCCGCACACGCTGCTGCTGACGATTACCGAAGCGCAAATACCATCAGGTCAAACGCGCTTGCCGCTGCGGGCAAGCAGAGTGGAAGCCTGCACCGCCTGCAATTCGGGCGAATGGTCGGCGGAGGATCGGCGGCAGGGAATGGCGTTTTGTTGCTCTGTGACAGCGGCTGCGCCGACTGCCGCTTTCGTCCGCATCCGGCAACCGCTCGTACATCTGCGGTTTGCGCTCCCTCCGCTGCCGCTAGTATGCGAAGCGTCGACAGACGTTTGCTTTTGGCAGACATGTGAGGTAGACGTTTCTCCTGTAATGCGTCGAGCCATCTATACTCCCTTGGTATAGATGGTATGCCTGCCGTTTTGGCCGATAGGACAGACAAAACCCCGAAGCGCGTGTCCGCTTCGGGGTTTTGACGGTGGCAGGCAGTCATTTCATGCCGGGAAATACGCCTTTCATGCCTTTTGGCTCATACCTATCAGCTGCGCATATTGTTACCGCTGAACATTTTCATCATTTTTGCGACCGCTCGAATTGGTTGAGCATTTTGTTCACTTCCTGAACAGTCGTGCAGCCTGCGCCTGGCGATGCGGCGCTTGCGGCTGGCTTTAATGAGGGCAGGATTGGCGCGCTCTTTCGGCGTCATCGAATTGATGATGGCTTCGACATGTCCCATCGCTTTTTCCGCCGTGCCTTCGGAATCTGCTGGACAGGCGGCCGATTTCGCCCGGCATTTTCGACATCAGGTTTCTGCCGCCCATATTGCGTGCATCTGCTGGATTTGCAGTTTGAAATCGTTGAGGTCGAAAGCTTTTGCCTTTGCGCAGCTTCTTCGCCATCTCTGCGGCTGCGGCTTGTCCATGCCTTTTTGCACGTCTCAACCAAAGTGAGCACGTCGCCCATGCCCAAAATGCGGCTGGCGATGCGGTCGGGGTGGAAGGCTTTCGAGGCCGTCGATGCCGCCGCCGATGAATTTGATCGGCTTGCTTAGTCACCTGGCGCACGGAAAGTGCCGCACCGCCGCGAATCACCGTCCATTTTGGTAGAGGAGGACGACCGTCAGCGGCAGGGCTTCGTTAAACGCCTGCGCGGCGTTGACGGCGTCTTGGCCGAGCATGGCGGCAACGACAAACAGCGTTTCCAGTCGGATGAAGCGCGGCTGCAGGGCTCGATTTCGTCCATCATTTCTGATCGGACGGCGAGACGGCTGGCGGCAGTCTACTCATCAGCACGTCGTAGAAACACGCGCTTTGGTTTGTTCCAGCGCGGCCTGCGCTGATTTCGACGGGCTGCTGCGTGGTGTCGAAGCGAAAAGTCGACCTGCACCCGTTCGCCAGCAGGCGGGTTTTGTCTCGATGGCTGCGGGCGGTAAACGTCGGCAGACACCAGCAGGATCTTTTGTCCTGCGACTTGATCAGGCGGCAAGTTTTTGCTGACGGTGGTGGTTTTCGCCCGCGCCCCGCAAACCGGCTCATCAGCACAGCTTATGGGCGGTGCGACGGACAAATCCAGCCTGCTGCTCTTCGCCCATCGTCTCGATGAGCGCCTGTTGACGACGGTAAATGAAGGCCCGTTCGGCGGTGAGGTTGTCGGAAATTCCTGCGGCCGACGGTCTCACGAAGGCGACGAAAATCGCGCACCACGGGCAGGAGCGACGTCGGCTCCAACACAGGGCGAGGCGCACTTTCGCGCAGGGCGGGTTTGATGTTTTCTTCTGTTGAGCGTGGCGATGCTGCGAACGTTTCTTTAAAGACCGAAATAAAAGCGGCCGGGTCAGATTGTTCAACATGGACTTTTTGAGTAAGCTGCCACGCGGACAGTGTAGTTTGATGAAAATCGGCGATGTTTCACCACCAACCTGCGCGTTTTGATGGATCATCGCGCCCAGCCGAAAGAGCGCCATGCCGATTATGTTGATTTGTCTGATGCTTGTTTACGCCGCTTTGGCCGCTTTTTGTGGTTTTTATGGTTGAAGAAAACGCGGACGGCTATCCGCTGCAGGGAGCGGCTGCTCGGCTGCCGCCCTGCTGCCGCACGGCGCGGTGCTGTTGCCGGTTTGCCGGTGACGACCGCGTGCTGATTTTGCCTCGGCTATGCTACGGCGGTGATTGCGTGGCTGATGCTGATGCTGTATCTGGCGGGCAGCTTTTTCTCACCGCGCATTTGCGCAGTACCGTTGCTTTGATCCCCCGTCGGCCGCGCCTCTTGCGGTGCTCGATTTCGCCACTGGCGGCTTAATACCGCCTGACCGATCGGGCCGTTTATGTCTACATTGGTCGTCGCTGCTGGCATCAGTTTCATTCCGGCATCACCACGCTGATTGCGGTGCTGATTCTGTGGCTCAGCCGCGATCTGTTCACAAACACACGCCTCCGCCTGCCCGTTCTTTCTGCCGCCGCTTTTGAGTTTGGAGAAATGATGTTTCCAGGCGAGCGGGCGGTTTTGCAACGTGTTGACAGCGTCGGTGAGCGGTACGTTCCGAGGTCGTGTTCCGCGGCCGTTTACCTCACCCGATACAAAACCTGTTCCGGCGTGTTGTCGTGGTTTATCTCATGCGGCGCTGCTGCTCAACGCGCCATGACCGCCTGGCGCGGCAAACGGCCGGCGGTGGACGATAGTCGGTTTGCCAGTCTGATGCTGGCCGCCATGCGGGCAGTAAGTTTGTGCTGGAAGTGCTGTTGCACCGCTGAAATGCTCTGTTAGGGCAAGAGGCCGTCTGGAAAATACTTTTTCAGACGGCCTCTTTCGTTTCATTTCGTCTTTTTCAGACGGCTCAGATACAGGCTGTTCTTGTGAAACGGCCTGCCGGTCAAACTTCCTGATTTTTATCGGGTCGCCTCGTTTTCTATTTCTGTTTATTGCCTGTTAACTTGGCTTTGTGCGCGCAATGTAATCGATAAAAGACCTGGCAGGGAGAGCGCTATCGTTGATATTTTAATAAAGGCGGAAAATTGCCGTATTTTGATCAGCGGATTATGTCAAGAAACGGATTTGCGTCTGCCCTGCGTGCGCTACCCGTCTAACCGGATGCGAAGTTGCGATTTTCTGCGCGAAGGCCGTCTGAAAACAAAGCTTCAAAGCCGCGAATCCCCGCCCTGCGGCCTGCAAACCGCAATACGCCGTTTTCCTGTTTCCATTAGAATGCCGCCTTTTTCAGGAAACATTATCCCCGCGCAGGCGGGGACAGCCTCACGCCATGCGCCCCACCCACACTCAAACTTCCGGCTTTCAAATCTTTTGTCGACCCGACCACATCCACGTGCCCGGCCGCTCAGTGCGTCGGATCGCCCAACGCGCTGGCAAATCCACGTAATCGATGCGGTGCGCCAGACAGGAGGCTTCGCGCCGCTGCGCAGCGGCGAGAGTATGCAGGACGATTTTCAACCGAGCGCTACCCGCCGACTCAGCGCCGAGCTTCAGTGGAATTGTGTTTGACAACGCCGACCACCCTTGCAGGGCGCGTGGGGCAGTAGTGCCGAGGTGAGCATCAAACGCCAGCTTACGCGCCAGGGCGAATCGACTGTATTTCATTAACAACCAGGTCGCGCCGCCGTGATATTACCGACTTTGTTTTGGGCATGGGCGTGGAGGCGCGCGGCTATGCGGTGATTGAGCAGGGCATGATTTCGCGCATCATCGAAAGCGCGGCCGGAGGAACTTCGCGCCTATATCGAAGCAGGCGGCCGGCGTGTCCAAATATAAGGAGCGGCGTAAGCGAAACCGAAGGCCGTCTCGAAAGACACGCGCGAGCATCTGCACCGCTGGGTGACTTTCAAAACAGAGTTGGCGGCAGGTGGAAAAGCTGGAAAAACAGGCCGAAACGGCCGAACGCTACCGCTTTTCTCACGAGCGTTTCAACCGCCAGCAGGATTTGCTCGATTACAGCCACATGGCGGTAGTCGCTCGCCGCCGCCGACAAAGCCACCGCGCAGCATCAGGCTTTGCAGGCGCAGCAGGACGAGGCCGCCGACAAACTCAAACGCTTTCTCAGACGGCATCCGCGATTTGCAGCAAACCGAGCAGGCGCAGCAGCAGAGCGCACACGATTTGGCCAACCGGCGCGCGTGTGCGCGCGAACAGATTGCCCGCCTCGAAGAACACACGCCACCGGCAAAACCTGCACCAGCGCATCGAGCGCGACAAGCAGGCGGCGCAGGCGCAGATGCAGCGTATCCGCCAGGAAGAGCGCAGATCTCGCGCTTTGATGGAAGAAGAAAACGACATGGCGTTTGAAGAGCGGCAAACCGAGTTGGCCGAACTGGCGATAGGCAGGCTGAACACGAAGAAAGCCTCGCCCGCGCTGGAAGAAGCCTAAGCCGCGCTCAACGCCGCCTACCAGTCGCAACACGACGAAGCCGCGCGGCTCAAACGCGAGCTGGCCTTGAAACAGCAGCAGCTTGCCCACGCGCAGCAAACCCTGCGCCGCCATGAGGAGCGCAAAGGCCGTCTGAACGCCGAAAGCCAAGCGCTCAACCTGCCCGACGAAGCCGACACCGCCGCCGCGCAGGAGGCCGCCGCGCTGCCGCAAAGCCAGGAGGATTACGAAGAACAGATTGCTGATGCCGAACAACGTCTTACCACCGCGCGGCAGGCGTTTCAGACAGTCTCAACCTGTTTCCAAGCCTGCAACAGCAGTCCATTACACTACAGGCGCAGCAGCAGGCCATCTCGCAGCTTTTGGCGCAGCAGGAAACCGCCGACTTCTGGCCGCACACCGCCCACGCCGACGCGCCGCAGCTTTGGCAGCACATCCAAGCCCCGCCCGAATGGCAGACGCGCTGGGCGCGGTGTTGGCCGAACGCCTGCGACGCCCGCGCCGTACCCGACAGCTTCGCGCCGCCTGCGCCGCTGCCGCAGGGCGCAGCCGCCTGGTTTTCAGGACGGCCCTCAGCGGCGGTGTGAAAAATCCCCGCCCGCAAGCCCTGCTCAACCAAATCCAAGCGCAGCCGCTGCTCAGACGGCCTTGCACCACTGGCTCGACGGCGCAAGCAGTGCGCCCCAGCCCTCGATTACGCCCTCGCGCACAACTCGATCCGCGGGCGGCGGCCAACAGCTCACGCCCGAAGGCCACCAAATCGACAAAGTCAGCGCTGCTTTACGCCCCCAACACACAGGAAAACCTGATGGCGCAGAAAGCGCGTTTGGACGACATCGCCGCCTCGCTGGACACCCTCGCGCCCGAGTTGGAACACGCCCGCACCGCGCAAAACCAAGCCCAAACCGAAGCCGAAGAGGCTGAGTCGCAAACACCGCAGCCTGATGCAGCAACAGCAACAGCACAGCTGCGAACACAGCCGCGCTCAACAACGCGCCGCCGAGCTCTACTCGCCCGCACCAACCAAGGCAAATCCGCCGCGAACACATCGAGCGCGAGCTGTCCAAATCGAAGAAGAAGCCACCGTGTTGGCGCACAGTTCAGATCGGCCTTGAAGACGACATCGCCACGCTGGCCGAAGCCGCCGCCGAACTCGAAACGTGCAGCAGCACGCCGCCACCGAGCGCCAAGCGCAGCAAGGCCGTCTGCCAGCAGGCGAGCTTGCCTTTTACGAAGCTAACCGCCGCTACGGCCTGGGCCGAAGTGGCCGTACACAAAATCCAACAGCAGCAGCAAAACCACCAAACGAATCCTGCGCCTGCAAGAGCAGGCCGAAGAAATGCAGGAGCGCTAGGAACTGCCTGATACGCCTACGAAACCGAAATGCAGGGCGACGAGCAGCACATTCAGCTCGAACACTTTAGCGAAGCGCTGTGCACACGCTCGACGAAGAATACGCCGGTTGCAAAGCGCCTTGCCGACACGCAGGCACAAGGCCGCATGAACAACACGCGCGGCGCAGTAGCCGCGCAAACCAAGCTGCCGCAGCTGAAGCCGCCACCTAAAACCGCCCTGTTGCAGCAGCAGGAAGCCCTGCTCAACGCCAAACGCTTCCACCAAAAACCTCACCGAACGCGGCGCAGACTTTGGACGCACTCGAGCGTCGGCCAAAGAAGCAGGCCGTCCGAACATCCAAAACAGCCAAATCGCCGACACCGCCCGCCAAATCGAAGCCCTCGGCGCAGTCAACCCGCCGCCCCTGTCATATCGAAGAAGCCCGCGAGCGCGACGGCTACTAGCCGCAGCCAGAGCGAAGACGTGCAAAACGCCATCGCCTGTTGGAAGAAGCCATCGCCCAAATCGACAGCAAAACCAAAGAACGCTTCAAAGCCACCTTCGACGCCGTCAACGAAAAAGTGCAAACCTTCTTCCCCACGCTCTTCGGCGGCGGCGAAGCCACATTACACATGATAGGCGACGATCGGCTCACCGCAGGCGTCTCCACCGCGGCGCGGCCGCCCGGCAAGAAAACTCCACCATTCATCTGCCTCCGGGCGGCGAAAAAGCCCTCACCGCCATGAGCCTCGTGTTCGCCCTGTTCAGCCTCAACCCCGCCCCCTTCTGCCTGTTGGACGAAGTTGATGCCCCGCTGGACGACGCCAACACCTCGCGTTTCTGCAAGCTCGTCAAAGAAATGAGCGCACAACCCAGTTCTCTCTGCATCTCACACAACCGCCTCACCTGGAAAATGGCTGAACATGTTTCGTCGGCGTCACCATGCAGGAAAAAGGCGTGTCGCGCATCGTGGCCGTGCACATCCAAGAAGCCCTGAATGGCCGCAGAGCGCGTAGGCGCATGGACGTAGAAAAGGCCGCTGAAACCCCGTGCTCGGCTTTTTCAGACGGCCTTTCTTTATCTGACTATGCTTTCAGACGGCCTTACGCCTTACTCTGCCTGAAAACCCAATCCAACACCGCGCGCGATAGTTAGTAGGCGTATTTCCACGCCGAAGTGAACCGACGCGCCGCCCGCGTTGTGCTTCGGCGGCGGTTTTTGAACACCGCACCTTTGTGCAAAGGCGACGAAATTCACATTGGCGTTTTGCGCGGCGATTTTGTGTCGAGTCAAACGTCTGAAACTTGTCGACCGGCCATTGCGCGTCCCAACTCGTCGGCGCGGGCGACTTTTTGCGCCGAAGGCGGCGAGGTTTTCGGTGATGGCGATTTCGCCCGGTGGCCGGTTTGCATGGCTTTCGTAAACAAATTCGTCGCGCCCTTAGCGAAAACAATGCAGCGCAAGCATAACTTACTATGTTTTCCAACCCATTACTCAACCACTCAGCGATGCTCGGCGCGGTCACCCGAAAGCTGTCCGGCCTTCGCTTAGCGCTGGCAAACTGATGCCGCTAAGAAAGGCTCGCGGCGGAAGATCGAGCCGTGTGCGGACAATACGCTACCGTCACCGGTACGAAATCCGACTCCCCAAACAAGGCTACTCCACCGACCAGGCACTTTACGCGCCCTAGGACACCGGCATGACCCTGCGCGAAACGCTTGCACGTAAAGCGTGAGCGTAATCCACCCAAAACAGACGGGAAGACTGGAAACCTCGATACAGCCCGCAAAGCGATGGAGCAGACCACAGGCGTCACCGTCACCGTCGTGCGAGGCGTGGCGGCAGCGACCGCTATGCCGGGCTGCACTCGCAAGCGGCACGAAGTGACTCCAGATGGACGGCGCCCCACCGTTTCCGGCTCAGTAAAGACCGTATTGGCTGGCTGCTAGTGGACACCCGCGCGCTCGACCGCGTGGAAGTGCTGCGCGGCGCGCCCGCGTCCTCTTGGCGGCAGGCACGGCGATCCTCTCCGCTACAATAAGTGGAGCTCAAAAGTGTCAAACGTCACCAACTAGACTTCAAAGCCGGAAATCGGCACCGAAATCGGCAACCACAGCCGTTGGAGGCGGTAAACGGCAGACGTTTCAGGCAGCCCGACGCTGAGGGCAGCTCGCGCGCTCGCATCGCGGCGGTGCAGCGACCGCAGCGGCGCTGACAACTGAAGCACGCGGATGCGCGCAACAGCAGCCTCAAAAGCGCGCAAGCCGAATGACGCCGCCCCGCCACCACCCTACACGTCGGCACCCAGCCAGCAAACCGCGAAACCGACACCCCCATCTTCCGCGCACCGCCCATACGACAGCGAAGGCTACCCGCTGAAAACGAAACCAGCCGCCACGCCAACACCCGCCCAAAGGCACATCCTGGCAAACAGCAGCCGCTTTAAATCGTGGAAACCCGCCGAAGTGCGCCACCGCTTTTCGCCCGACCGAAAACCAAGCTCGAACAGCAATCATGGACGCGCAACACATACATCGACCGCCATGGCAAGCATGGCTATGGCGATGTAGAAACCGACCACGACACCTGCCAACCGGACCTGCTCAGAAACCGATTCTGAGCGAGAAAAGCACTACCACATAGCTCGCCGCCTCGGTGGACAGGCAACACAACCTCGGCCGCAAACACGACATCCCGTTCGGCACCAGCGGCTTCTTAACACCAAAACCGCAGCCCCCAGCCGCTGTGCCCGTTGCCAGACGAACGCCTTCGGCCCGACAAATGACTTTCTAAACAACCGCAGCCTGCGCCCGGCCAACCACAAGCACTGACGACGCGGTCAATACACCGCTGGTCGACGACATCCGCGCCGCGCCGCCCAGGTTACTTCGCCACCCGCTCCCGCCCCGCCAGAACGCCCTCGCTCCTGACTACGACAGGCGCGCGCCACAGCCGCATCGCACTGCAAAAAGCCGAACACGTCGCAGGCACAAACGAAAAAGTAACCTGCAGCAAAGCCATATTTCCCTGATGCGGCGCGCCGTGTTCGACCTGAGCGAAAACCTCTGCCACACCAGCGCTACGGCACCTCCTCGAGCCCAGTGTTCCATGAGCGCGGCAAAGACGGCAAATTCCTCAAACCCACCACCGCGGCCGCAACATCGAAAATCGGCCGGCACATCGACCAACGCCTCGACGTCTCCGCCGCCCCTCGACATTACCCGCAAAACGGCATGGCCAACACGCAGAAAGCGGCGACTACTTTACGTTTCCGAAGAGACAACATCCGCAATACACGCGGCGTTTGAAAACCGAAGCCGCCGCCGGCCGCATTAACGACACCTGGCCTCGCCAGCGCAGGCTACACCGTGCAAAACCGCAAAGGCGGCGAAGACTTCCTACGGCGCCGATTTGGCCAACACCAAATCAAATCCTGCCGCCACCACCTCACAGGCGAACGAACGCTCTCACTCGGCGGCAGCCTGCGCTGGGCAGAGCAAAACGTAGCAACATCAACAAAGCGGCACTGGCTGACGAAAATGACGCTCTGCTCGAACGCGCCCGCAAAGCTGCTACATGTGCGTCACCCTGGCTGACCGATGGTCGCCTCACCGCATCAGGCAAAAACGCCGAAGCCACCTAAACGTCAATCAAACGTCTTCGCAACACCACGCGACACGCGCATTCTCCAGCCTACGGCGCGTGAAGCGCGGCAGCGCAGAGTTGGGTTTCCAAACACCGCCTTCTCGCAGGAGAAAAGGCCGTCTGAAAACCGACAGACGGCCTGATAAGGCGGAAGGGTGGGTACTCATCATAGCCATCTTCTCCAATCAGAGTCCTTTAAAAACAATTTCGGAGACAACATGAACGAATTGAAGATCGACACAGTGCTGCTGGAAATCGCCCTGTCCTCGGCATGAGCTGCTTTACTCAAGCGCACCTTTGTAGACGAAGAAGGCTGGACGCTGATAGACGAACCAGCGTGTGTAAAGATTGGGTGACGTCTCTGCCTGAAAACGGCATCTGGCGAGCTGTACCAAGCCGCGTTGGGTGGTGGAACACCTTCTGCTTTTGATGGTGCGGGCGAGGCGTATGATCTTGCCCTTTTCCGCACCTTTCCGCAAGGAAGGGAAGCAGCGACGGCTTTCCGGCGACGACCGCCACCCGTTCTGCGTCTACGCCAGGCGCGTGGACCAACGTCGGCGGACAGCCCGGTTCGGCAAGCGACTAGCGGGGAAGCGCATCTATTACGACAACATTGATGTCGAGAAACGACGAAGACTGGTGAGCAGAGAACCAGCCTTGGAAACGCTTCAGTCAAACCTCAGGCGGACATCGGGCTAAAGATATGAAACACCCTGTCTGGAAGCGGGTGTGGTGATCAGCTTGAGCGCGGCGATGTGGTGTTGGACGCCTTGATAAATATCGCGCTGATGTCCCGCCCTTTATTTTGCCGTCGTATAGCGATAACCCCAACCATGCCTGAAAAGTGCGAGTTATACAACAAGGCATGGCTGGGAGCGCGCAACGCGATAGGGCATATTTACGACTGAACGCTGGATCAGGCAAACAACATGGCGGTAACCGATAGGGCTTTGCATACACGATGCTCGAGAACCCGGCCATGCTGTTAGGCAGCAAAGACGAAGACTGCAGGCTGCATTACCGCCCTGCTGTGGCACCACGGTTTACAACATCGAGGTGGAAGACGCTACGCACTCATTTGCGTCGCGTCTCGCATCTTGCAGGTCAAACACCTGGCGGCCAGCAAGCGTAGATACCCATCTCGCATCAGGCTCGCGCGATGCTTGCGGTCTGATGGGGGAGATGGTATCTGTCAGCACTCAAGCCAGCGCCGCCTCTGATGCCGTCTGAAAAGCCCAAAGCCAGCCGAAACCCCACCCACCTTCCCCAGCGGCAATCTCCATGAAAAAGTCCTCCTCCTCCTGTTGCGCCCTATCCCTCGCCCTTGCCGACCGCCACGACGACTCGCCCGCTGCGCTTGAGCGCGGCAGACGGCCTTGCTGTCGGCATCTGCGCAATGGCAACATTGTCAAACAACAGGGCTACGGGCTGGCAAACGGAGCACCAAATCCCCCTGTCCCCTGCCAGACACCGTGTTTCAGACGGCCTCCATCAGCAAAATGTTCGCCGCCGCCGCCGCGATGCTGCTGCTGGAAGACGGTAAAACTCGACCAATCCAGTGCGCGCCTACCCGCCCGAAGCGCCCAGCAGCTGGCACGCATCACCATCCGCCACCTGCTCAACCACACCGGCGGCATCAGGCAACACCGAAACCGACTGGCAGCAAAACAGCAGCGAAAACAAATGCTGCGCCGCATCTACGCCGCCCGCTGCACATCTCAAACCAGGCAGCCGCTGGGCATACAGCAACAACGGCTACGCCGTCCTCGGCGCCGTCATCACACCCGCGTCTCCGGCAAACACTACGGCGAAATCCTGCAGAGCGCGTGTTCGCCTGTTGCGCATGACTTCCGCCCGCGTGATCAGCGAGCGCGACATCGTCCCCACCGCGCCGCAGGTTTGCAAGCTGACGACGCCGACGGCAGCCTGAAAACCAAGAATGGGTCGCCCCTCATCACTAGCAAACCGCCGACGGCTCGCTCTACCTCGCTCACACGACTACCGCCGCTGGCTCGCCGCCGTAGAAGCATCACGCCAAATCCTCAAAGCCCGAATCCTGGCGCGAAAATCTTCACCCCGCCCGCCTCAACAACGGCGACAGCTACCCTACGGCTTCGGCTGGTCGCTCGTCCCGCCTCGACGGCAGTCAGCGAGCGGCCACCCGCGCGCATGGCAGGGCTTCAGCACCGGCTGCACGCCGCTACGAAGGCGACGGCACCGATATGGTCGTTCGTTAACCACTTAGCGAGCGTAGATACCGAAGCCATCATCGAAAGGCATCGCCGCGCGCAGCAACCCGCGCTACCAAAAACCCACGCCCCCATCGCCGACCAGCACCCCGCCTAACCCGCGACTTCGAGCGCGTCCTGCAACGCATCAAACAAGGCAAACCGCACCTCGCCATGCCAAAAGGTCGTCTGAAAGAGCCAGCGCCAAATTCGCCGACGCAGGCAAGTGCCAAGCCCAGCCCACCCGCCACCAAAACAACGGCGACGTCCAAGAGCGCGACTACCGCTTATCTGCGAGCGCCGCAGCTTTGAAGGCAACGCCGATTTTGTTAAAGGAAAACGGTGAGATTGTGGTTGGAAGAGACGGGGACGATAAAGCGCAGGGGCAATAGGCGCCTGAAAACTTTGCTGAAACGAGCGTCATTCCTGCGCAGGCGGGAATCTGTCCGATTCCACACACACCTGATGAAACCAACCATGGCTTGATTCTGGGTCAAAGATTCCCGCCTCGCGGGAATGACGAAATTGAGCGATCACGCGTAGTCGGGCATTCATGCCCGACCTTGTGTAAACGAAAACTTATCAGGCATCATGCCCAACCTACATATTGCCGTCAGTTCCGCCCAAACGCGCTGCACTGATTTTCAGGCTGCCTTCGCACGCTGCCGCCACAACCGACACGCCCTATCAGGTATCATTCTTTTCCACCCTACCGAAAGGCAGCCTGAAATGACCAGTCGCCGCGTTCTACACCCCACCCCAAATCGCGCGGCATCACCGCGCATGGATGCTCAGAAGAATGCGACACGTTTGACACCGTCGCGAGTCCTTCGGCGAAGCGATGAAATCCGCCGACTATCTCTGCCATCAAACCCGATGGGCAAAAGTACCCGCGCTCCCAAAGCAGGCGACACCATCATCACCGAATCTGCCGCCATCATCAGCTTTCTTGCGGAGCAGTTCCCTGAGCGCGGCTTGATTCGCCGCCGACAGCTTGGCGCAGGGCGGAGTACTATCGCTGGCTGTGCTTTGCCATATCCAGTTGCCGAATACGCCGCTTGACCATGCCGGGAACCATGTGCAAAGCGACGAAGGCGGCGAAAATCCATCGGCTACGGCGATTTTTGACACCGCCTTCGGCGCGCTGCGCGCACCATCTGGCGCGAGCATGATTACATCGTCGGCGGAGCGGTTTTCCGCGCTGGATGTTTACTCACACCCGCTGCTGGTGCAGTTCACACGCACGATGCCCCGTAGAAGGCATTGCCTGCGACGTGTTTGATGCCACCTACAGCGCGCACCCGCCCGCGCTGCATTTTGGCGAAAACCATGGCTGACGGGAGAAGAGAAGACGAAAATAGGCATCGCGCAGCAGCAAAAGGCAGAGACCTTGCAAAAGCCCAACAGCAGCCTGAGAGCATGCGTAACCGCGTTTAGCTTCGCAACTCGCTGCGTGCGCATGCCGCTGCCTATCGTTATCCAACCAGGAGACAAACACATGACCCCGCCCCAAGCCCTCGCTCCCTTCCTGCGTACCGACCTCAACCCCGCCTATCTCGGCGAAGAAGACAGCATCTTCCGTTATCTCAACCCCGCTGACGCGGCGGGCGACAACGGCACATACAGAACCGCCTCTACGACCGCCTTGCCCCGCTGTACAACTCAGGTGAATGGCTGGCGCGGCTTCAACATGCGGCGGCATCGCCAAAATGCGCCGCGAAAGTCGATGCTGCGTCTGATTGACTAAAACGGCGCGAGCGTGCTGTGGCGTCCGTCGGCACGGGCACCGTTTCTATTTCCCCGACACGTTGATGCAGGCAGCCTGAAAATCGTCGGCGCGGATTTGTCACTGGGCATGCTGCGGCGGGCGCAGAAAACATGGCAGCGGCGGCTGGATTTGTCGCTGGTGCATTGCGCCGCCGAAGATTTGCTTTTGCCAGACAACAGCTTTGACATCGTGTTCCACGCGTCGGTATCACGCTTTTCCGACAAACGCCGCCCTTGCCGAAATGCTGCGCGTCGCTAAACGCACACCAAGCTGATGGTTGCCGACGAAACGCAGATTTGGATTGAGCAGCAATACCAAAAAGCGTGTTCACCGCGATGCGTATCAAGGCGAACGCCGGATCTGTCTGAAATAGAAAAAGCCCCCGCCCGATGGCATCGGGCGGCGCACAGACGACGCTGTGGGACGGGCAGTTTTACGCGACGTGCCTTCAAAGACGAGACAGGCAGCCGGAACCCCAAATACGCAACCCAACCAAAACACAGGCCGTCTGGACCCCGTTTGGTTTTTCAGACGGCCTTTGCATTACCCGCAAACGGCGCGGGCGGTTTATTTTCAGGCTGCTTGGATGCCGCAGCGTTCGAGACGTCCAAACGCGGCCTGCGCTTGCTGCGATCGTCGTCGCCCGCTGCGGCGCGCTGATACCAGTCGGCGGCGGCGCTTTGGGAAGCGGGCACGCCTTTGTCCCGCTCGTACATTTCTGCCCAGCGCCAGCATGGCGGGCAGCGGCGAATCGCCGTTCTGATATAGGGCAACGCTTGAGGTTTCAGAATGGTGCGCGACTGCTCGCGTTCGCTGCCGGTTTGCGCCTGGCAGACGCATCTTGCGGCGCACTGTCCAGGGCAGAGCGCAGGCGGCAGGGCGGATTGTACGGGAAGCAGGGACAGGCCGTCTGAAAGTCCGTTTGGCTTTTCAGACGGCTCTACCACACGAAAATAGAACATCGTTTTTGTCAGCAGCACAATCAAAACCATCATGCGCCAGCACTACTGCATGGCTGTGAGCGCGACCAGTTTTTCGTTAGCGTGCCGCGCCGCATCTTGAGTTACCGCAATCAGAAAATGTAGCAGGATGCTGAAGCCAGCACGACTTTCAGCGTCAGCTGCGTGATTGAACGACGCGGCCAGCGGCGCGGCGGCTGGGCAGATAACGCCAGGCCATGCAAGACAGCCCTGACACATACCCCGCCGACCACCCACGGTATCACCTTCACCGCCCGCCGCGACAAAAGCCTTTTTCACACCACGCCGCGCTCTCGCGTGATACGGCCTGGTGTGCATCACGCTCAATACCAGACCTTTTCAAAACACGCCGCCGACAAAAAGCGACGGCGCAGAACAAATGAATAATGCACAGTGGATAGGCAGACATAACAAACCTTTGAGTTTAACCGCCGGCAAAACGCCGGTTGGCACGGAGGGTATATCCTAGCCGCGCCATTTTAACAAATGGCGTGCTTCCCCACGGTGTGCCGTTGGGCACGCCGACTAACCGTGAGGAGATTTCATGAAACCCGTATTAGGAAAACCGCCACCCTGGATCGCCCCTCGCCGCTTCCCTCAGCGCCTGCGGCAGCATGACGTACAAGCGCAACACCGCTGCGGGCGCGGTTATCGGCGGCGTGGCCGGCAACCTGATCGGCGGCGACACCGGCTCGACGTCTCGGCGGCGCCGCTTTGGGCGGCGTTATCGGCAGTCAGGTTCACCGCCACTGATTCCCCATCAGAGCGCGTCGCTGAAACGTGCTCAGACGGCCTTTTGCACTGGTGTTATGGAGCGAAGCCGCCTCAATGCCGCAATGCGACGTTTCCCACGCCCGCTGATTTCGCCGTAAAAGCTGCTTTCGCCCGAAGGGCGAGTCGGCGGCGCAGGCGGCCAGCAGCAGCGGCAGGATAAGGCGCGACGTGCATTTTCATTGCGGATTCCTTTCGTAAACGGTTGGGGAGGCAAGCCCATCTTTTCAGACGGCCTTCGCCGTTTGGGCTACAATGCGCGACTTTATCCCAAAGCGTGCGACTATCGAAAGAACACCAAGCCCGAAAGCGTTTCGCAGAATTTTTACAGGATACGCGCATCATCGCCGACATCGTCAACGCCGCGGCCGCAGCCGCTCGATACCGTGATCGAAATCGGCCCCGGTTTGGCCGCGATTACAAGCCTCGGCGGAAAAACTCAACCGCCTGCACGCGATCGAAATCGACCGCGACATCGTAGGCCGTCTGAAAACCCTGCCGTTTGCCGGCAAACCCCGTATACACGAGGGCGACGTTTTGCAGTTTGATTTTCAACAGCATCGCGGGCAAAAGAAAAATTGTCGGCAACCTGCCGTACAACATTTCCACGCCGCTTTTGTTCCGCCTGAGCGAAATTGCCGATGATGTCGTCGATACGCACCTGCCGCAAAAAGAAGTGGTCGAACGCATCGGGTGGCCGCGCCCAAAACCAACGACTACGGCCGCTTGGGCGTGATGCTGCAATACTTTTCGAGATGGAAAAACTCATCGACGTGCCGCCCGAATCGTTCGACCCGCGCCGAAAAGTCGATTCCGCAGCAGTCATCGTCCGCAGCGATTCCGCTCAAACACCACGCATCGGGCGGGCGCAGGATCGCGCATTTTGCCACAACCAGTCAAACTGGCCTTCCACCAGCGGCAAAGCAAAGCCATCCGCAACAACTCATCAGAGCCTGGCGGCTCGACTGAAGCTTGCAGGCCGTGGCATCAACCCGCAAGCACCGCGCCGAAACACATCAGGCGCCGGATATGCGTCGAATTGAGCATTATTCAGGTGCAAAGGCCGTCTGCAGGCGCAGCTTCAATGCGTCAGCAAAATCACCATTGGAAACCATATCACCGCGATTGCACGCTGGACGCTTGCAAACGCTTCGGCGACCTGCACGCACAACAGCAACGCCAGCCTGGAAGTGAAACAGCAGAAGTCGTCGTTATCTGCGGCCTCCAGCAGCGGTAAATCCACCCTGCGGATACGCACCACGTCAAACCCGCACTTCAAGCGTGGGCGGCGAAATTTGGGTGATGGACAGCATCAGCGTCGCCGACTGAAAAGCGACCCCATAACAAAGTCCGCGCCGAAGTCGGCTCTAGTCTCCAGAGTATCGAACTCTATCCCCACTCCCACCAGTGCCAGAAAAACATCATCCCTCTCGCCCGTGCGGGTGACAAAACGACTGAAGAAGCCGTGCTCCAGCCCTCGCCGCCCTTGCTCGAACGCGTCGGCCTCGCCCACAGGTAAAGATCGCTGCCGGGCGAACCTCTCGGCAGCACAGCAGAAGCGTCGCCATCGCCCGCAGCCTGGCGATGGAGCCTGCCGCCGTCCTTTCCGTTTGACGACGAGAACCCACCTCCCGCCCTCGATATGATCCGAAATGGTCGGCGAAGTGCTCAAAGATGAAAGACCTCGCGCAGCGCGCTACGACCATGATGTGCGTCACCCACGGAAAATGGGCTTCGCCCGCGAAGTAGCCGACCACGCACCATCTTTGTCGATCATGGCGAGATTGTCGGGAGCACGCGCCGCCGGCACCCTTTCCAGGCAGTGCCGAGCGCGCTAAACGAGCTCGGCAGCAGGTGATGCTGCACTGACAGAAAGTAGTTAGTAGCGCCGTCTGAAAAACGTTTCCAGATAGGCCTCTTTTTCGATAAAAGTCCGCCTCACGACGACAGTTTCATCACCTGCTGCACGAAATAACAGAAACGCGCCGAGCCAGCGGCCGAAAGTGGAAGCGTCGCCAAAACGCCACGCCGACCAAAAAGCGCGCCCGCCGCGCCGATGCCCGTCCACACCATGCAGGCCGTGCCCATCAGATCGTTTTCTGCGGAGAACAGACGAAACCGCTGCCCGCCATAAATGCGGCGGCGGCCAGCGTGCCGATCGGGCGCCCTTCCTGCTACGCCAGCTTCAAGCCCAGCAGCCAGCCGATTTCAGCAGACCGGCGGTAATCAGGTAAATCCAGCCATATCGTGTCCTTGTTGTGTTGACTGTATCGGAGAAACGGGTTGAGGCCGCTCTGAAACAGGAGGTCGATCTGAAACGGCAAAGGCCGTCTGAGACAACCTTGCCGTGCTCGAATCGCCCGTTTCAAGGGCAGCAGCGCACAGTGGTGTTCCTAACCAGGCTCGCGCGCGAGGCTTCGTGCGGGCCGATGATAAGCGACAGCAGGTGTTTTTACCGTTGCGGTGGTGGTAGGAGATTCAGACCGTTTTGCTCAGAAAGGCGACGGTTTTACCAGTCAGCGCGGTAGAGGGCGGCGATGCTTTATGCGGTATTTGCGCGCACCAGCTTTTTCAGGCTGAGACGGCGCAGGGTTTTGCTGCGGAGTTTTCTGCGGGCGGCGGATTTCGATTTGTTCCATCTGAGGTGATCCCGCCTGTTCGTCAACGACATACAAAGAGGCGCGGCGGCCTGGAGCAGGCGGAAAGAGTGCATGACGAAACCGTCGCCGAAGTGCTCATCGCCTCGCGGCAGACAAAGCGGTGAAACGGCGCGGCGGGGTGTCAGGAAAGAAGAGGTTGCGTGTTGCAGAAACACGGACGGTTTTGATGCGTTGCTTTGTCTTTCATGGCGCGGGTTTTCAGACGGCTCAGTACCGTCCGCGCCGGGGGCAGGGCGCGGCGAGGCAGTTGGCGAACTCAGGGCGGCGGCAGGCGGCGGGCTCGGCTGCGGCGTAGTCGAAGGCAGCCATGTGGCATTGGGCGGCGGCAACGGGCAGTCCGTCGCGCGTGCGGATGAGGGCGGTGTCGAGCGGAAAGCCTGCGGCGGCGGTTTCAGCGATGCCGACGATCGGCGCGCAGTTCGTCGCCGTGGAAGGCCTGGTTGTGGTATTGCACGACGGCGGCGGTCATGATGGGCCGCAGCCGCCGATGTCCAGTTTTCCTCAGGCCGATTGGAGGCGAAACCAGCGCAGGCGGACTTCGTGTGCGATTTTCAAAACGGCGTCGTTGGCGAGGTGTGCTTTGCCGTAGTTAAGAGGTCGCCGACCTGTACGGTGACTGTGCTGAAACAGACGGCGGCGGGCGCGGGGAACGGTGGGACGGTGCGACGGCGGGTTTCCGTGAGCGGTAAAGAGGCCGTCTGAAAAGCCGTCCGTTGCGGGGCGGGGTTTTCAGACGGCCTGACGGGATGCGGCGGTCAGAACAGGTTGTCGCTGCGTGCGGCGCTCGTCGGGTACGTCAGCGGCAGGCGCGGCGGCGCGGGGTTTGACGGGCGTGGTGGGCGGGACAGGGGCGGCGCGTTGTTGGGGGTGTCGTCGCCGGCGTCGATTTTCGATTTCGCTGCCGTTTCGGGCAGGGGTTTGAGTCGACGGCGAGTGCGGCGGGGTTTTGACGGCTTTCGGTTTGCTCAATGCGCCCGAGCCAGGAGAGACCAGCGATTACAGGCTGCCGCTGATTTTGCCTTTGCCGCCGCAGGTGAGGGCGGGCTGGGCGCGCCGGTGCGGTTTTTCAGCACGGCGTCGATGTTGTTTGGCGGACACGTTTTGCCGTTGGCTTTCGACCAGGCGGCGATGCTTTGCGCGGGCAGCGGTGTCCGAGGGTTTTTCTTGTTATAGGGGTCTCGAGGCGCAGCCGAGATTGCCTGCGCGTCGACGTTCAGCGATGCCATTTGGTAAATAACGTCGGCGGGCGGGCGAGCCGGAGGAGACGGTTTTGGCAAATTGCAGGGCGTCGGGCGATTTCATGCGCACGCATCCGTGGCTGCGCACGCCGGGTACGCTGGCGGGGGCGTTGGTGCCGTGAATGCCGAGGCCGAGTTTCGGGTCGCCCAGTCGGACGAAGACGAGGGCTGACGGGTTTTCAGGCCGGGCGCAGATGGAGTGACGCCGTTGTTCAGTTCTTTTTGATGGATTTTGGGGATGTGCCAGGTGGGGTTGTAGGCTTTGGCGCCGATTCTGTGTGCGCCGATGGTGGTTTGCGTTAATGCTTTGCCGACGGCGACGGGGTAGATTTTCGACAGTTTGCCGTCAGTGTAGAGAAAGAGGCGCTGCTGGGGGATATTGATAACGACATGGTGGCCGGAGGAGGCGGGGGCGACGTCGGGAACAGGGGTGTTTGCGAAGGCCGGCGCGGCGGCAAGTGCGAGCAGACTGAATCCTAGTTTTTCACGCAGTGTTGTTTTCAGGTGAGGGATAATGAGGGGCGGCATCATGCCGCAAACTCCGGCGGTTTGCGGGAAAATGCCGCCTTTTTGTGCGTTTGGGCGCAACGGGCGTGCGAAATGGCAATAGGTGGCAGTAAAGGATGCGGTTACAAGCGGATTTGTTGAGGCGGATGTGTCAGGTTTGGGACTCGGAGGGGCGCGGCATCGTGCGCCGCGACAGCAAAAGCGGTGTTTGTAGAGCGACGCTGCCGGGCGAACGGTGCTCTGCCGGGTGACGCGCGCGGGGAAGCGTTTCGACGAAGCGGAGGCCGGTGCGGGTGAATCCGTCCGTCGATCCGCCGCACGCCGCCGTCTCCGCATTATGCGCAGAATGCGGCGGCTGTTCGATGCAACAGATCTGGAGTTTGCCGCGCAGTGGCGATGAAGCAGCGCGCGGTTGAGGAGCAGTGCGAACGCATCGGCGAGAACTGCGTGATGCTGGCGCCGGTACGGTTTGCCGTGGCATTACCGCGAGCGCGGGCGCTTTTCGGCGCGGAGACGGATGAAAGAGGCCGTCTGAAAATCGGTTTCGCGCGCAAAGAAAGACGAGTCACCATGTTGCCGACATCTTCCTGGTGGCGAGGCAAGGCGCTGCCCATATCG
>BNJS01002812.1_pt1 | contig 32147 bp, 44 predicted proteins | sample 8540461 | NCBI WGS metagenome assembly BNJS01 (sample SAMD00202454, study PRJDB9452) | human saliva metagenome | isolation source: human saliva | place: Japan | reverse complement strand
TTCATATGTATTCTACGCATCAGCAATTATCGCAGCTGTTGGAACTCTTGTCGCAATGAGATTTAAAAGAAACTAGATAACAATAAGGTTGTATACTAAATCCGGGGCATGGAAAAATTCAGCCCCAGTTTTCAATCTATATACAAAAGACAAATATCCAATATAATTAAGGTGTAGAAAAATAATTAACTAAGAAAGGATATTTGTCATGTCTAATTTTATCACAAATTTACTATTAATAAAAAGACAAAAATATAACTATGGAGGATAAACTTGATTTAATTAATGTGGATGGTCCAAGATACATTCATATTTCATGGGACTTTATCATACAATCCAAAGTGTTGTCCGAACTGTGGTTGTAAGAAAAGAAGAAAAATAATATAGTTAAAAAATGGATTCACAGATCCATTAAAAAGTAACTCTATTAAAGATGTCAGAATGCCCTACATACCTTAGATTAAGAAAACAACGCTTCAAATGTAGAGAATGTAATTCTAAGTTTTGTGCTGAAACATCATTTGTGAAAAAGCACTGTAGTATATCTAAAAATCTTATATTCCATATTATGAAGAATCTATCTAAAACATTTTCTTTTTAAAGATATAGCTGGATTAGTAATGTATCAGTATCTACAGTAGTAAGAGTAATGAAATCATGTAGAGAGCAGTAGAGTTAAGACTCATTCAAACTTACCAGAGCACCTATGTTTTGATGAGATAAAATCAACTAAAGATAGTAAAAAATGGAATGAGTTTTTGTATTCTTAGATGCTAAAACACATGACTTTATAGATATTGTAGATGGTAGAACACAACATATATTAAAAACAATACTTTATGAGATATTCAAGAAAAAGTAAGAAAAGAAAGTACAAACGATCTGTATAGATATTTATCACTCCTTATATGAATATGATTGAGAGATGTTTCCTAACGCTGAGATAATAATAGATAGATTCCATATGGTGCAAAAATATTAATAGAGAATTAAATAAAAGCTAGAGTAAAACTAATGAATCAATATAAGAATAAAAAGGCTCTACTTACACTATTCTAAAGAACTTTCTGGAAAGTAATATTAGAAGATAGAGATAAAGTAAATTCAACTAAAAACATTCTATTCTAGAAGCTTTTAAACGCTATGTAACTAGAAAAGAGGTATTAGATTATATATTAGCTATAGATGCTGAATTTACAGCTAGTTATGAGAAGAGTTCATGAGATAAGAGAAGCTATTAAGGCTAAAGATTCTGTAGAATTAGAGAAATATATAGATATGGATACTAAAGATTATCTAAAGGTGTAGCTAAAGCTATAAATACTATGAAAAAGCACAAAGAATATATGCTTAATTCTGTTAAATATGAGGTATTCTAATGGCCCATTAGAAGGATTTAATAATAAAAATAAAACTGCTAAAGAGGTATCTTATGGATATTCTAGCTTTAGTAATTTCAGATTACGTATTTTAATTATGTCTAGATTATTTGTTTCTGAATATAAAAATAATGTTAAACTTAGTGAAAAGTAAGAAAAATCTAAGCAACAAAATGCTGCCTAGATTTCATTCCTATTTTTCTCCATGCTGAATTTGACAAGAGCTACAATAAAAACAACCTTGAAACATCAGAAATAATCAGAGTTTCTAGGTTGTTTTCTTGAATATATTAAAACATGTATTCTTACATAAAAAATAAAAAAGGGTTTGAAGTCAAACATCCTTTTTTTATTTTATCATCAGTATTATTTTAACTGCGTAGTTTTTGGTAAAACTCTTCTTTTAGCTTTGTTTATCATTTGTGCTTTTTCAGCTTTGTATTCAGGTTTTTCAGCTACTGCTGCTTCAGCTCCGTTTACTCCACCTTTGAATTCTGGTACATTGTGTACTGCTGGAGAAATTTTCCTTCTACTTGACCATTTCGGAAGTACCTTTTACAGTTGGTTTTTCATCAGCAAACTTCTGAAGTACCTTTTTGTAGTTACGCTAGGACGAGTTTCAAATTTCCTTCTTTAATTACAGGTTGTCCATTTGCATCAAATACTACCTCTGGTTTTTCTACTACTGGTGCTTTCATCAACAGCGTGAGCTACTGATAATGGTAATACTGCAGCTGCTGCTGCTACTAAAAATTTTGTTTAATTTCATAATAAAACAATCTCCTTTTTTAAATTTAATTTATACATTAATTATATAGATATAAATATATATTGTCAATAGAATTTATAAAGTTTTTTTAAAGTTTTTAACTTTTATTAATACAACATATGTCATTCCACCTTAAGTTGAAACCTAACATATGTATAGACCAGTTTTTAAAAATAAATGGGTCTATAATAAATACAGTTGATAATAAGTATCAGCCGTATTTAAATTTATAAAAAAATAGAAAAAGAATGTAAAATTCCTCTATAATTTAAGTATGAGCATCAAGAAAGAAATTTACATTCATATGTGTAGATTATAGCAAATCTCTTAAAAATAACGCTACAAATAACTGGACGAAAATATAAAAATTCTAGATAAAAACAGAGAAATTGAAATAAATAGTTTGTAAACATCTAATTTATTACGGTGTATTGAAGCTTCATCTAACTCTTGTCATATTGTAAAGATTGTAAGATAACTAATAACGGTTATAGAAAAGTAAAGGTTAAAATGCCCGCTATTTCTGATAAACCAGTTATCTTGTATTTAAATAAACATCGCTTTATATGTAGAGGTTGTCGTCAAAATCATTCACAGCTGAAACTACTGAAGTTAGAAAGTATTCTAATACTTCTAAAAATCTACGAGCTGGAATTATTAAAAGGTTATCTAAAGAGAATACTTCAAAAGGAAATAGCTGAATCTTGTGCTATTTCTACTAACACTGTATTAAGAATACAGTCTGATCTATCTAAAACTTTAGAAAGACCTAAAAAGTTTACCTTATTATATGATGCTTTGATGAGGTTTCTTCCACTTCTGATAGCATAAGTAAAATGAGCTTCGTGTATGCAGACCCATTAACTCATAAAATACAAAATATACTTCAGGTAGAACTAATAAAATTATTAAAGACTACTTCTTATACTATTCTTATCAAGAACGTTGTGAGGTCAAAGCAGTAGTTATTGATATGAACTCTGGTTATAAAAAGTATTATTAGAGAACTTTTTCCCTAATGCGAAGATAGTTATCGATAGATTCCATATTGTTCAACTAGTTAATAGAGCTTTTAATAAATATAGAGTTTCATTTATGAACAGTATTAAAGATAAAAATAAAAGGTTATACAGACAATTGAAATGTTATTGGAAGAATCTCCTTACAAGCTATGATGAATTAGATAATGGTACCAATAAGAGTTTAAATACTTTAGAGTACATCACTACTGAACAAGATATTGTCAACTACCTAATTAAGCAAGATTCTCAGCTTTATAAGTGTTATTGACTTATCCAAGACCTTAGAAGCTCTTGAAAAGATGATTTTTGATAGATTTAAAGCTTTAATTAACGACAAATCTACTTTACCTAGATATATGTTTACAGCTATTAAAACACTTAGAAAATATAAAGACAGATTAAGAATACTATGTACTACAATGGTCTTTCTAACGGTCCTTTAGAAGGAATTAATAACAAAATTAAAAGTTATTAAGCGTATTTCTTATGGTTATAGATCTTTTTAGTAACTTTAAAAAGCTAAAATACTCCTTGTATTCAGCTTATTTATACCTTCTGAAAACTAACAAAAATCTAGATATTCGAAAGAAGAGCGCCAATATATTCTCAATAAAAAGAAAGAAATAAGACTAAAACGAAAAATAGAGCTATACTACTTAATATAGCATAGCTTTCTCTAATTTTCTAAATCAACCGAATTTGACAAAGAACCAAATAAATCTTTGTAGTTTCTATACTAATGCACTCAGTAAATAAGCATTAACTAGTTTTTGCGTTTGCTCAACTGAATCGATGTGTGTTCTTTCGTAACTATGTCTTGATTCTATATCAACATCTAATAATGCGTGTTTTACTTCAGCACCTGCGCATCACTACCATAATGTGGATAAATATCTATTCATAGTTCATCAATACTAATATTTAACTTTTTCAGCAGCTACTATCGGAGAAATATAACCATCTTTAATTAAAGAAATCAACGTATTTCGTTGCTTTTCTTTTTCAAGTTCAATGCCCTCTATTTTCTCCTTTTTTCTTGTGCATAAGCTAATAATGCTCAGTAATAATCTTATTTCATCAAACATACGTTTCTACTCTCCTATAAGTATGTCTCGAAGTCCTGCTCACTTAGATTTAATTTTTGTGCGCCCAACTCTTTTGAGATTATACCTTCTTTTACTAAGTTCACTATTGCTGTTAATTTTCCTTGTTCAATTCCTTCTTCAATCCCTGAGCAAGTCCTTTAGCTCGTGCTTCCTCCTGAGCATAAATCAAAGAAGCCCAGTAGTGATCTTGTTGTCTTGTTACTTCATCGTACATAAGTTTTTTTCCTCCTTACTCCAGTTTCTAAGATTCAATAAATTATCCGCTTGAATAAGTACATCATCAGGGTTTGTTTGTGTACTGTTTGTTTCGAAAAATTCCAACCATCTAATTTTCTTGTAATCGTTATTTAAGTTTTTCTATATTTTTTTCAATTCTAAAAATACTATTTTTAATAATGGAATATCTTTTAGTGTTATTTTCCACATACATTTTTAGCTCTGTATTTCTAGTTTCTTCTTTGATTAAAAAAGTACTTATAGCCTCATCACCATCAAAAATAATTTTGATCGACAATAGCTGCCACATAAACAGGTGGTAGCTTCTTATAAATAGCTAATTTTTTTCTTCGTTTTGTTTTAACCTTTCTAGATTATCATTAACTTGTTTTGCATAAATAAGCACAAACACGATTGATGAAAAAATACTTGTTTAGCTAACTGAACCTCGATAATTACTTGTGCATGATTGTCTAATTCAACAAGAATATCGACTGCAATGTTGAAATTCGAGTCTACATTACTGTTTGCGGCAAATATTTGATTCCCTTCAATAAGCTTCGCACTTTTCGCAGGTAAATCAAAAATGTCTTTCACAAATTGTAACGCTACAGTTTTCATTACGAAATACCTTCTTAACAACCAAATCATAAATAGGTTTTATATTTTTATGTCGTTCTCCCATTTTCTTCGCCTCCCTTGCGATCTTATCTAAAAGTATATCATAGATACTCCGTTTTAAAGCGAATATTTATAGTAAAAAGAAATGTTTTTCCTCTTTTGAAAAATTAACTGAAATCTTATTTTTTTATAAAATCACAAGGATATTGAATAAATGTACTTTTACTCAATATCCTTGTGATTAAAATGTTTATAATATATATATGTTAATTTAGTAATATTATATCAATTCACTTCGTAGATACACATCCACCATTCTAGTGAGTTTGTTCTACTGAATCAATATGTGTTCTTTCATAAGAGTGACTTGATTCTATACCAGCACCTAGTAATGCATGTCTTTACTTCTGCACCTGCGCGCATCATGACTGACGCATCACTACCGTAATATGGATAAATATCTAATTTATATTGAATACCATTATCTTTTAGCTAATTGAACTAGAGTGATTGCGAAATTCATAATTATACGGACCACTCGCATCTTTTCACACAGATTGATACTGTATATTCATCAGTCTGCTGATCATCGCCCATATGCTCCCATATCAACAGCAAGATATTCTACTGCTTCTTTCGGAAGATTTGAGTTAGCTCCATGCCCTACTTCTTCAAATACACTAAAACATAAAGTGTGTTGTCTGAGGTAACTCAATATTTTCTTCCTTATATTTTCTTAGTAAGTCTAATAAAAATTGCAGCACTTACTTTATCATCTAAGAAACGACTTTTTATAAATCCTGTTTCTGTTATTATCGTACGAGGGATCAAAGCTATGAAAGTCTCCGACATCAATACCTAAAGTCACGTGTTTCTTTCTCAGTTCTTACCTTCGCATCTAGTCTTACTTCCATATTATCTTCTGTACGTTCTGCTGTTCCGGCATCTTTATATACATGGGTACTCGTTTGATGTATTAAGATAGTTCCACTAACAGTCTTACCTGTACTTGCTACATGAACAAGACAGTTCTCACCTTCTATCATATTCCATGGATAACCACCGATTTTAGCCATTTTTCAAAGCGACCATCTGATTTTACCGCACGCACCATCGCTCCTAATGTATCTACGTGAGCTGTTACGACACGGTGTTTATTATCGTCCTTACCTTTAACTATTACATTTACCCCACCTTTATTAGTTCGAATAGGCTTTATATCCTAATCTTCTAGTTCTTCCACTAGGTAGTCAGCGACTTCTCTTGTGAAACCTGTTGGTGAAGGAATGCTAGTAAGTTTTAAATAATCTATTGTTTGTTGCATAGGAATGCTCCTTTACCTATAAATATATAAAAACAAAAGACCCATGCAAAGCATGAGCCTTTTTTTATAAAATTGCGTAGTTATTATGCTTTGTTTCTTGAACCGAAGATATCGATTTTTCGTAGAACCATAGCTTTAATAGCTTCAAATCCAGGGTTTAATAATTTACGAGGGTCGAAACCTTTAGGTTTTTGATCTCCACCTTCTTCAATGTATTTACGTGTAGCTTCAGCAAACGCTAATTGACATTCAGTGTTAACGTTAACTTTAGATACTCCTAGAGAGATAGCTTTTTGGATTTGGTCAGTTGGAATACCTGAACCACCGTGTAATACTAATGGAATTCCACCTGTGATTTTAGAGATTTTTTCTAATGTTTCAAAGCTTAATCCAGCCCAGTTTTCTGGGTATTTACCGTGGATGTTACCAATACCTGCAGCTAAGAAGTCAATTCCTAAGTCAGCCATTGTTTTACATTCGTTTGGATCAGCTAATTCACCTGAACCGATAACTCCATCTTCTTCTCCACCGATTGAACCAACTTCACACTCGATTGATAATCCTTTAGAGTGAGCTAAAGCGATCATTTCTTTAGATTTAGCAATGTTTTCTTCGAATGGATAGTGAGATCCATCGAACATTACTGAACTAAATCCAGCTTCGATAGCTTTTTGAGTTCCTTCTGTATGAACCGTGGTCTAAGTGTAATGCAACAGGAACTGTGATTTTCATTTCTTCAACCATAGCTTCTACCATAGCTGCAACAGTTCTGAAACCAGTCATGTATTTAACTGCTCCTTCACTTACACCTAAGATAACTGGACTTTTTCGCTTCTTCACAAGCTTCTAAAATAGCTTTTGTCCACTCTAAGTTATTGATGTTGAAATGCCCTACTGCATATCCTTCTTTTTCTTGCTTTTACAAGCATGTCTTTTTGCTGGTACTAATACCATGTTATTTGTCCTCCTTAAATAACTACTAATATATATATTATAATACTACACTTTTTAGAAAAATAAACTATTTTATTTAATAATTTTTCAATTATGTATGTTATTAATAAAATTCTTATATATTAATTCCTCTATTCTTTGTCATTACAAGCTTTTTGGTGATAACGTATACAAGATTAATTTAATAGTTTTCTTAATTTTTCATTCTATAATTATGTTACTGTTTTTTTCTAAAATTTTTTTATTTTTTTAATTTTAGAAAAATAATTTTTTTATATTGTGAATCTATACTAATACAGAATTAACTTTTAAAAATCACCTCAAAGTTGGCAACAATTTCCAACATTTGAAGTGATATGTTATAAAATATTCTATTTATCTAATTTAGCCATTGTTTCTACCATATACTCTGGAATTTCTGTTTCAAAGTACAGGTGTTCACCAGTTATCGGGTGATTAAATTCGATACTTTTTGAATGAAGTGACTGCCCATTTGTATTTAATGTTTTTCTTGGTCCATATACTGGGTCCCCTACTAATGGGTGGTTAATATATTTCATGTGTACCTGATTTGGTGGAGTACGTCCAGTTTCTAATTCACATTCGATAAGAGTATATTTCTCAAATCTATCTATAACCTTAAAGTGTGTAATAGATGGTTTCCCTTCATCGATAATAGCCATTTCTTTACGTTCTTTCGGATTACGAGCGATTGGTGCATCTATAGTCCCGTAGTCGTGCTTAATACTTCCATGTACTAGGGCATAATATTTTCTCTAACGTCTTTGTTCGCGATCATTTCTGATAATTTAACGTGGGCTTTATCATTTTTCGCAACGATCAATAATCCTGACGTATCTTTTATCTATTCTGTGAACAATACCAGGTCTGATAGTACCATTAATACTTGAAAGTTCACTATGGAATAATAAGGCATTAACTAATGTTCCATCTTTATGTCCTACAGATGGGTGAACAAACCATACCTTTTAGCTTTATTTACAATGATTAAATCATTATCTTCATAGACAATATCCACTGGGATATCTTGTTTTACTAACGTCTCAACTCTTCAGGTTCTTTTGTAATCGATAGTAATAACATTTCCTTCTTTTAACTTATAGTTAGTTTTAATATTATTCCCATCTACTTTAATATAACCTTCAGAAATTAAGTTCTGGATATTTGTTCTAGAAACATCTATTAATTCTTGTTGTAAAAAATTTATCAATTCTCTCACTTTTCGGTGAAGTATATATAATTTTTTTGCGTATCCATTACTTCCTCCTTTTTCATACTATACTATCTTAACATATACACTGAAAAACAAAAATAAAATATAGTAGAAATATTTAAAAATATGGTATTTATTACACTATTCAAAAATTTACAGATTAAAAGTTTCATATATAAATTAAATCAATAATAAATACCGATTCGAAATTTGATACAATTTATATTTATCGAAAACAAAAAATGAGAGCGACAATTTAGAATCTGTCTATTCATACTATGATTCTGTATCACTCTCAGTTATTGTATACAATTTTTGATGCGATTAGTTTCGCGTACTATTTTTAGCTACTAAGCCTGCAAGTATTTATCAAGTTCTTTTTCTGTCATACCTAGATCTTGACAGGCATCTTTTTTGAGATTACCCCTAATTTTACATACTTAATGAATCTCGCTATCGAATTCTCTCTTTCTTCACTTCGTCCTTGTTCTATTCCTTTTTCTATCCCTTGTTCTATTCCCTCTACGTACTTATATTGCAATGCATCTACATAAGCATCGTATTTTCCTTGTCTTTTTCATCATACATCTTCTTTAGTTCACCCTCATTTTCAACTAACATTTTTAAAACCTCAAATCTTAATTAAGCTTGTAGATATTTTTCCAACTCTTTTCTGTTAATCCTAAATCTTGTGCAGGCATCTTTTTTTGAGATTACTCCTGGTTTTACATACTTAATAAATCTAGCTATTGAATTATTTCTCTCTCGCTACGACCTTGTTCTATCCCTTGTTCTATTCCTTGTTCTATCCCTTGTTCTATCCCTTGTTCTATTCCTCTACGTACTTATATTGCAATGCATCTACATATGCATCGTATTTCCTTGTTTTTCATCATACATAGCTTTTTCCTCCTCACTCCAATTTTTATACTCCATCAAACTATCGGCACTTTCTATTATTTCATCTTGACTTTGGGTAAACGGCTGATTTGAAAATAATTCTAACCATCTTTTTATTATAGTTTTCTCTTATATCAGGATTGTATTTACTTAGTTCTAGAAATGCCATAGTTATTAAATTTCTTTTTTTCTTTTATTCCTTTTACATCAACTTTTAGCTGTTTATTTGTATCATCATCTCTTAGACTGAAACTCCTTATAGCTCTATCGTCATCAAAAATAATTTTTTCTAGAATTGAGACTGAATAAACTGGTATTAACTCTGAATATATAGGACTAGTTCGACCTAGTTGTAATCTTATTGTATCCATATTTTTTTGACACTTGATTACATATATACACCCATAGTCTTTTTAAAAAATTCTAATTGCTTAGCTACTTGTATTTCTATAATAACTTGAGTACCATCATCTAACTCAGCTAAGACATCTAATGATGTATTATACAGTAATATCTCATCTTCAAAACTTGAATGAATTTGAGTTCCATCTAAAATTTTTGTACACTTAACCGAAAGACCTAGTATATCGCTAATAAAAAGCTGATGTTATCTCTGTATTAGAGAATATTTTCTTAGCCACTAAATCTTCTGTTGGTTTTATATGTTCATGTCTAACTTTTTCATAATTTCACACCTCCCGAATGTGATTAATTATAATCTCCTATATCAATATTATATCATAGTAACATCATGCATACCATTGATATATAGTATTTTACGGTTAGTTTCTTTAGATTTTCAATTATAAATATGAACAACTATAATCTTTTTAATACTAATTTCTTTTTCTTTCACTATTCCCCTATCTATATTATAATGTTATAGAAAGAATTAATTAACCTTTTGTGTGAGTTATTTTTATTTGTACTATTAACTCACAGAACAACCCTATATAAGGAGTGGATTTTTGGAAATTAATAGATTACATGTTGATTTTGATCTTCAGAGTAAGTACGATCCTAAAGGTGATCAGATTAATGCGATCGCCGAACTTACCGAAGGTTTAAATAGTGGAGAAAAATATCAAACATTACTTGGTGCTACTGGTACTGGTAAGACATTTACTATAGCTAATATAGTAAAAAAATGTAGGAAAAACCTACACTAGTGCTAGCTCATAACAAGACATTAGCTGGACAATTATACAACGAGCTTAAAGAATTTTTCCCGAATAACTGAGTTGAGTACTTCGTTTCATACTATGATTACTTCCAAACCAGAGGCATACGTTCCATCTACAGATACATATATAGAAAAAGATTCATCTGTGAATGACGAGATTGATAAACTACGACACAGTGCAACATCTTCATTATTCGATCGTGATGATGTTATTATCGTGTCGAGTGTCAGTTGTATATATGGTCTTGGTTCGCCAGAAGAATATTCATCACTAGTACTATCATTACGTGTTGGTGATGAAATTAATCGTAATAAGATAATGGAAAAACTAATCAGCATTCAATATATGAGAAATGATATTGAGTTTACTCGTGGTAATTTTTAGAGTTCGTGGTGATGTTATTGAAATCTTCCCAGCTTCTCGTAGTGAAAAACTCTGTTCGTATAGAGATGTTTGGTGATGAAATCGATCGTATTCGTGAAATTAATCCATTAACTGGTGAAGTACTAAGCGAACTTGAACATATCGCAATATATCCTGCCAGTCACTTCGTTGCTGGTGATGAAAAGACTAAAGAAGCGATTAAGAGAATACGAGCTGAACTTGAAGAAAGATTGAAAGTTCTAAATATGGAAAATAAACTCTAGAAGCCCAACGTCTTGAACAACGTACTAACTATGACCTTGAAATGATGGAAGAAAATGGATTCTGTTCAGGATAGAGAACTACTCTCTTCATCTTACACTTCGTGAGCCTGGTAGTACTCCATATACACTACTAGATTACTTTCCCAAAGATTGGTTACTAGTAGTCGATGAGTCACACGTTACCCTTCCTCAGGTTCGTGGTATGTTTAACGGAGACAGAGCTCGTAAACAGGGTGCTTGTTGACTATGGATTCAGATTACCAACAGCTCTGGATACTCGTCCTTTAAACTTCGAAGAATTCGAGAAAAACTTAATCAAGCTATTTTCGTTTTCAGCAACACCTGGGGACTTCTGAATTAGAGAAAAGTACAAAAATAACTGAACAAATCATTCGTCCCACAGGACTACTAGATCCAATTATCGATATTCGACCTGTTAGTGACCAAGTATTCGATATTACTAAAGAAGCTGAGAAGATTATAGCTAAAGGAGAACGTGTACTTATCACTACTCTAACGAAGAAAATGGCAGAATCTCTGACAGCTTACCTAAAAAGAAAAATGGATTAAAAGTAGAATACCTGCACTCTGATATTAAAAACATTAGAACGTACAGAGATAATTAGGAATCTTCGACTTGGTAAATTGATATTCTTATTGGAATTAACTTACTACGTGAAGGTCTAGATATCCCTGAAGTGTCGCTTGTAGCTATTTTAGATGCAGATAAAGAAGGATTTTTACGTGGAGATAAAGCCCTTCTTCAAACTATCGGACGTGCTGCACGTAATGCGAATGGTCGCGTAATAATGTATGCGGATAATATTACTCGAAGTATGAGAAAAGCAATTGATGAGACAAACCGTCGTCGTGAAATTCAAATGGCATATAACGAGGAACATGGTATTACCCCTCAAACTATTATTAAAGATATTCGTGATTCTATCAGCGCTAAGAAAGAAGTCGCTAACGATGAAGAAATTCTTGAACTTGAAGAAACTGCAAATATCAACGATGATAATATTGAAGAACACTTAGCAGAATTAGAACAACAAATGTTCGCTGCTGCAGAAAAATTCGAATTCGAACAAGCAGCAAAACTTCGTGATACTATCGCAGAACTAAAAGAGAAATATAAATTATAGAATATAAACTTATAGAAAGCAACTACATTATTTTTACTCATAATAATCCGTTGCTTCTATATTTTTTCAGTTTTTTTACTTTTTATAAAAATTTATTCTATTAAACCTTACAAATTTATTCTACTTTTAAATTTTTATGATATAATAAGGTATGTTAGTTTTGCATCGTAATCAACAAATTTCGATCATAATTAAATTAAAAATATGTGTATATTGAAATTTATGCATTATAATAAAAAAACAATTTTTATTTCTTAGGAGATTTAAAACATGACAAAAACAAAATATTGGAATAGTATATGGTGGTAAAAAAGTGCTGAACACTCAGTGTCACTTTTAACAGCGAAATCAATTATTAACGCAATAGACAAAGAAAAAATACAACGTATTCCCTATCTTTATCTCATTAGAAGGTAACTGGGCACGTGGTGAACAAATTACATCAGAAGTAGCTGATCAACACGATTTAGTTTTCTCTAACTTTGACAACGATATCAGTGGATTATTATTCGAAGATGGACGTAAATTTGATATCGTCTTCCCTGTTCTACACGGGACCTAATGGTGAAGATGGAACAATCCAAGGATTACTAGAAATCATGGATATCGCTTATGTTGGTAACAACGTACTTTCAAGTGCAGCTGGTATGGATAAAGTAGTTATGAAAACAACTATTCGCTGCTATGACCTTCCACAACTTCCATATGTTCACTTTATCGAATATACTTGGAAAAACAAAAAGAAGCTCTTATCGCTGAGATTAATGAAAAATCTTAAATATCCTCTATTCGTAAAACCCAGCTAACTTAGGTTCTTCAGTTGGTATTAGTCGCTGTAACGATGAAGCTGAATTAGTTAAAAGGTATCGAAGAAGCTCTAAAATTCGATAAAAATCGTTGTTGAACAAGGTGCTGTAGGTGCTAAAAGAAATCGAAGTTGCCGTTCTTGGTTACAACGAAGTTAAGACAACAGATCCAGGTGAAATCGTAAATATTTCTTCAACAGAATTCTACGATTATGAAACTAAAGTACACAGATGGACAATCTCGTATGGATATTCCAGCACCAATAGATACTACTCTATATCCTAAATTTAGAGAAATGGCAGCTACTGCATTCCGTGCAATCAGTGGATCAGGATTAGTACGTGCTGACTTCTTCTATACTAAAGAAGGAGAAATCTTCATTAACGAAGTAAACACAATGCCTGGATTCACTCCATTCTCAATGTTCCCTTCTCTATGGGCAAATATGAACATGAGTTATTCAGAAATTATCGAAGAACTATTCGCACTAGCTGTAGAGCGTTACGAAGATCGTAAAAACTTATTAACTGAAGAATAGGATTAATTATGAAGTATTTAGTTAAAGATTTAGAAAAATATTAAATGCCAAGAAAGCTAACATTACTAGTAATTTAGAAATCACTGGTATCGCTATTGACAGCAGAAAAAGTTAAACAAGGTGACTTATTCATCCCCTTCTTAGGTGAAAATGTCGATGGTCACAACTATATAGAAAGCGCCTTTGAAAAAGGTGCCGCAGCAAGTTTATCATTAAAAGATGACTTTGTTTCTGATAATAACATTATCTACGTTAATGATAGTTACGAAGCAATTCAAACTCTAGCGAAACACTATTTAGAAAGTTTAAATGCTAAAACTATCGCAATCACAGGTAGTAACGGTAAAACTACTACTAAAGATATTATTACAAGTGTGTTATCAACAAAATATAAAGTTCACAAAACACAAGGAAACTTTAACAACGAACTTGGTGTGCCGATTACTATTCTTGCTGCACCTGAAGATAGTGAAATATTAGTTCTTGAAATGGGTGCTGATGGTTTTGGACAGCTTGACTTCCTATCTAAATTAGTTGAACCTGATTATACAGTAATTACTAATATCGGTGAAAGTCACATTGAATTCTTCAAATCACGTGAAGGAATTTCTAAGGCTAAATTCGAAATTACTAATGGTATGAAGAAAGACGGATACTTCGTATATAACGGAGATGAAGTTCTTCTAAAAACATTAGTAGATTCTTCAGAAAATCAATGCAACATCATGTGGTGAGAATAGCTATAACGATATTATTCTAGAAAACTACACAATTACACGTGATAAAATTGATTTTAAACTTAATATAAGCGACGAGCAATACTTAACAAAATTAAAAGGAAAACATAATCTATATAACATTATGTTCGCAACTGCAATCGCAAGTAAAATCGGATTAACTAACGAGGAAATCCGTAAAGCTATTGAAAATACCGTGGAAATCACAGGCATGCGTCTACAAAGTATCCCTTTACAGAGAGGATTCACTAATAATCAACGATGCATATAACGCTAGCCCTACTTCTATGAAAGCTGGTGTTGATGTAGTAAGTAGTTATGATGACTTCGATTATAAAACACTTGTACTGGGAAGTATGTTCGAACTAGGACCTAACGAAGTTAACTATCACGGTGAAGTTGGAGAATATATTTCTGAAAAACACAAACGATATTGACCTAGTAATCAGCGTTGGTGAACTAGCTGAAAATATTACAAAACAAATTAAAAAAATGACAAAATAAAAACACTACACTTCCCTACTACAGCAGAAGTTAGTGAATATCTAAAAATAACAAACACAAAAACGAAGTTATCTTATTCAAAAGCAAGCCGTTCTATGAAACTAGAGACTATTATTGAAGAGATAACAAAGTAAGAGAATATTTAAAGGCGTTTACGTTTATTGAGATTAACGTAAATGCTTTTTCTTTGTTCTAGCAATAGTTCTACTTGAAATTATGTAATAAAAAATAAGATTATAGATCAAATAACACTCAATGTTATCTCATCAATAATCTTATAGTATAATCACTAAAAATTTACATATCTCTCAAACTATCTTACCATTACCACCGATTTCTGCGTAGTTTTGTAGAAGTCAAAATTTACATATCTCTCAAACATAGCCCTCTTTTATTTTGCAAAAGAAAGGAGTTTTGTAGAAGTCAAAAATTTACATATCTCTCAAACAACAAGTCTTCGATAAGATTCATAGTATCTGTTTTGTAGAAGTCAAAATTTACATATCTCTCAAACGGAAGTACAGGAAGTAAAGGAGAATAAACGTTTTGTAGAAGTCCAAAATTTACATATCTCAAACGATGAAAAAGAGCGAAAGAGTGGAAGCAAGTTTTGTAGAAGTCAAAATTTACATATCTCTCAAACACGACAGTTTACAAACTTTTGAAGGTAAAGGTTTTTGTAGAAGTCAAAATTTACATATCTATCAAACGGTTCAGTTACAAATAATTCGCCTATTTTTGTTTTGTAGAAGTCAAAAATTTATATATCTCTCAAACATGGGGATTTGATGAAATTAACCTATTAAAGTTTTGTAGAAGTCAAAATTTACATATCTCTCAAACACTACTAAAAGATGAGGGTTTTTCTATACGTTTTGTAGAAGTCAAAATTTACATATCTCTCAAACGCACTTGGCACCCACTCAACAACACTTGTGTTTTGTAGAAGTCAAAATTTACATATCTCTCAAACTAGAGAACAATTTTCTAGCACCATTTAAAGTTTTGTAGAAGTCAAAATTTACATATCTCTCAAACACTGGTGATATCGTGATCCAGTTAGGTGGTGTTTTGTAGAAGTCAAAGTTTACATATCTCTCAAACGCACTTGGCACCCACTCAACAACACTTGTGTTTTGTAGAGTCAAAAATTTCTACATATCTCTCAAACTAGAGAACAATTTTTCTAGCACCATTTAAAGTTTTTGTAGAAGTCAAAATTTACATATCTCTCAAACCTCAAATTGAGATTTGAAGAAGAAATTTTTGAATTTGGGTATAAAAATGGACCGACACCGATCCAGGCCCAAAGGCAATTTAGATAAAAATCTTTATTTGAACTTGAATGTAAATCTTGAATCTACCTATATTATACAAGTATTTTTCGCAAAATGCAATACTATATTTCACAATTATCTTTATCAAATATATAAACTATTTCTTTATAATTTTCATTAGATAAGTTATTAAATTGTTGATACTCTATATTTATGATATTTATTTTTATTCAAACATACTTCTTTATAAATTTCTATTATTTCATCTTGAGTGAAAAACAGTATGAAGTCCTACTACAAAAATAATTTTACAACCACAAAAGTTCTATTAATACTTTTAAAAATTTTACAAATTTTTCTAAAATATCATCCTGTTCAACATGTATTTTAAAATCCCCAAGTTTTAATAGAGAACACATATCTATTTCTTCACCTTGTTCAATTTCTAAAAACTATTAAATATTAATTTTTTCAAAATATACTCTAATATTTGTTGATAATTCATTATAACTTGAAAATATCTTCAACTATTTCTTTAAGTAATGAACTGTATATTTTTGATAGTACTTTTTATTATTTATATCTATATTAAATATATCGGTAATAATATAACTCTTCTTGTCAAATGATATTTCTTTATTATCATTTGATAAGATGAAACTCCTTCGTTACCTTTATGTTGATTGATTAATTCAATTATATTTTTCTCGATAATATTTTTATTTTCAAAAACTAATGTATATATAATATTATCTTCTATTTCTATTTTTTTCTCTGCCAGTTTTTGTTAATAATCTTCATAGTTCTAATAACCTTTCATTATTATCCACATATTCAGTCTGACTCTCTCCTACTAAAAACTCCATCTTGGAAAACTGTTTCTCAGTAATCTGTAATACTTGAACTATCCCCTCATCAGGACACATTTTTCTAATACTCTTTACAATCAAATCGCACTACACTTGATTCATCGCTAACTTAACATAAACTGATTCTTGCATCATGATAAATCCATTTTTATTAGCGTTTTTCTAAATTTTCTATAATTTCTCCTTTGAAGAGATGTTTCTGTAGGGAAGATCGAACATTACTAAAAACTCTCATAAATCTATAGCTCATACTTATACATCTTTATGTATTCTAAATCATTTTCTTTTAGTGCAGTAAATAAACTACGAACATATATTTTTAATTGCATTAGCTACAGTTTGTTCTTTGGCATCAATTTCAACTATGTTATTTAGAATATTAACAAGTATATTTTTATGATCTTTAGTAAATTCATCAGCATCTAAACTAAATACTGTTTCATCTACTAATATTCTGAAAGGTTCCATAAAATCACTGGCTAGATTATATTTATTATATGGATTTCTGTGACATAAGCCTAACTGAGTAAAATATCACACGATACAATTTCTCTATTAAAGGCCGATAATATAATTGAATAACCATAATCTAATGCAGCATTCGTAAAACATTCTTTGTTTCTACTAAAAATCCATACCAAACATTGCATTGAAGTAAACCTTGGCTGCATGACCTTCTCTATTGCTGCTATCATTCCACTCTAGTTCTGTAAGATATTGTTCTAATAACTTACTCTTCTTTACCTAATTTTGAGAATGATAAAAATAAGAATGTACAGTTTTGACAAAAATAAAAATGTACAAATAGGTTATAATAGTGCATATAAAAAGAAAGAGAAATATATGTACTTAAACCTAAAAAAATAAACAAAAAAATATAAAAAAATAACTCAACTATCAGATTTAGAAAATCTACGAAAACAAATGGAGGTGTTTAACTTGAAACCTAACTTTAGTGAATTAGCTAGAGTTTTAAAGAAAGATAGACGTACAATAAAAAGACATTATTACCAAGGAAAAAAACAAAACAAACAAGAAATAAAGCCATCAAAAATTGATGAATACACTGATCTATTAGATAAATTATTAGGAGAAGAATCTATACAAATATTCAAATCAAAAAGAATACTTTGGCAATATTTGGTAGATCAAACAGAATTAAATATCAGCTATTCCACATTTAGAGCCTATTTATTAAAGAATTCAAAAATACAATGATTACTTTAAAAACAAATCCCATAAGAATTCTAAAAGCTATACTCAGAGTAGAAACCATGCCCGGAGAACAAGCTCAAATAGATTGGAAAGAAGATGTGAAATTCATAACTAAATATGGAGAAAAAAATTATCTTTAAATGTATTTTGTATGGTTTTATCATACTCAAGATATAAAATATTTCATGTAACACTTTCAAAGAAGTCAAGATGTCTTAATTTCATGTATAACTGAATGCTTAGAACATATTGAAGGAGTTCCAAAAAGTAATTGTATGTGATAATATAGAAAACTACAATGGATAAAGCGCGAACTGTTAAGACATCTGGAGTAATTAATATAAAGTTTCAAGAATATGCAAAAGATATGGGATTTGAATTAAAACCATGTGTAGCGTACAGACCACAAACAAAAAGGTAAAAGTAGAAAATATAGTAAAATTACTAGATGAAATATACGCTTATAATGGTAAGTTAGATTATACAGAATTAGTAGAATTGGTGAATAAAAATAATGATGAGATGGAATCTACAAGTACATCAAACAACAAGAGAGTTCCAATAATAAGTTTACAAAAAGAAAAAGATTCCTTACTACCATTACCACATGAGAAAATAAAGGAATCGCTATAAAATAACAACCCTACAAGTAAAAGTAAATAAACAAGCAATGATTTCTTACAAGTCCAATCAATATTCAGTACCAATTGAATATATAGGTAGAAACTAAATCTACAAGTAGAAGATAATTATTTATACCTATATGATAACATGAAATTGGTGGTAAGTCATTTAATAAGTGATAAAAAAATTAAATTATAAAGAAGCTCATTATAAGCAATTTTGTTAAACACACTTGGAATGATATAGATGAAAAAGATTAAAAGAACAAACTAAAAAGAAATCTAGCTGTAATAGGAGAACGATTCAATGATAACAAATAGATCTAATTATACTAGATTAAAAGAGAATTTAGAATATCTTAATTTAAAAGCAGTTTTAACCTCAGACTAGATGAAATAATAGAATTAACTCAAAAATAGAACAATGTCAGTAATAGATATTCTATTGAAACTAACAGACTATGAAGTAGATGTAAAAAAACAAAAATGTAAAAAGAATCTATGATTAAAGTAGCTAATTTTTCCTTATAATAGATCATTAGATAATTTTTGATTTTTTTATTCAATTCAGATATAAATGAATTAGAAATAAGGAACTTAGCTAGTTTAAATTTTATAGAAAAACAATAAAAAAATTTAATATTTATAGGCAATAGTGGTGTTGGAAAGACTCATTTAGCAACAGCGATTGGAAGATTAGCAGCTAGTTCCAGGTATTCAACATATTTTATAAAATGTCATGATTTAATAGCAAACTTAAAAAGCCGCTCTAGCCGAAAATAGGCTAGAACAGCGATTAAAAACACTATTCAAAGTATAGATTATTGATAATAGATGAAATTGGTTATTTACCTTTAGAAAAAAAGGTGATGAGAGGTTATTATTCCAACTAATAGACCGACGTTATGAAAAGAAAGAGTATAATAGCCACCTCTAATATTCCTTTTTTTCTGAATGGGCTACATTATTTAGTGATGACAAAGTGGCTTCAGCTATACTTGATAGACTGCTTCATCATGCCCATGTAGTACCTATTATAGGTAATTCTTATCGACTAAAAAGATCATGTTAGTTTTTGAATAATTGTACATTTTTATTTTTGTCACTTTTGTACATTTTTTTATATTGACATTTACAAATTTCTTTAACAGCAGCATTTGATTATTAATTTTCTCATATACTATCCTTGTCCAAATTCGTTCTTTACTCTCAGTAGACCATTCTAGCTGATTCTTATACTTTTAGACTTGTATCATGACTCCATAGTATGGTATTAATTCCGAACTAGGATTCCTTTTTCATCACAAAAATATTACCTTAATTTTTATTTTTTTCATGAGTTCATTTTAAAAGCACGGCGGTAATAGATACCGCTGTGCTTTCAATAATGATCATGTATATTTCGCTAAGACTGACTTTTCTAGTCTCCGCTTCTTTCCTTACAGTTAGGAAATTCAAGCTATAGTCTAGCTTCGCTCTATCTCTAACTATTATTGTTCTCCATGTCATTCCCTTTATCCCCTATTATTGTTATTTCTTTTTCATAGAATCCAGTTATAGATTGTTCTATAATTGAAAATTGTGTTAGACTAGTTAAATTAAAAACTAATTTTTCCCCTTGCTGCTTTAATATCAATGCTCTTCAAATCAAAAATAGACTTTTTATTTGTAAGTAAATTTAAAATCTCTAATAATACTTTAGCTTGTTCCTCCACACTGATTTTTAATAAAATTATTTCGAATCTCTTCACTATTTAATTCATTATATTTATTCGATTTTTCTTAGTAAATATTTCAGAATTCATTTTTCAACTAGTTTATTATATAATTCTATATTGTTTTTCTTTAGTTATATTTTTCCCAAAGTTCACCATCTTTATTTTTCTTTTTCCAATTTTGATATTTTAGATAATATTTTTAAATATTTTTCACTTTTTATCAATGTTACTTGAATTGCACTGTCATAGTAAAACCTTTCATCACTCTTTCCACCAATATAATATTGATAATTATTAATATTTATTTTACTACCTATACATAACCTTCTATATAGTAGTTTAAAATCTTTTATCTTCTCAGAAGCTCTACAGAAAATTTGTGATTTTCCAAATTCGATTAAAGCCGTACTGTCTTTTATATTTTGAGAAATATAAATTGGTATAGGGATAATTCTAGTAATTTTCTCTTCGCCCTTTTTATTCACTAAAGTATATTCAAAAATAGAATAATACGCTATTTTAATTTTTGTGAATCCACCATACTTAGCAACATCTTTCACTACAGAATTAGAAGTTTTTTTAATGGATAATATACACCATCTTTAGCTTTCGCTGCAACTTTAGCTTTATACACTGTAGCATCGAATAACCCACCTTTTTGTTCAGATGTTCTTCTTGTTACTAAGATATTGTTATTATTCATGACTTTTTCTACTTGATAAATTGTTTTATCCATTTTCCCAAGCTACTGTTTTTGAATCACTAACATTTTCATAGAAGACCTTATTAAGTGAATATTTTCCTTCCATCTTTTCTATCTTTAATAAAATTAAATACATTTCGCGTAAACTTAGTATCATAGACATTTCCTACCACTACGTTCAAGTAAGAATCCTTGGCATGGTGAAAATTGTTGATTTCACGTACTTTTTACTAACTGTTCATTATTATTTGATTTGCTATTTCCATATTTAATTTTTCCGAAGTTTTGTCTAAAAGCTAGATACATTTTCTGCTTTAGGTAACAGATTGAAGTTTCTGGATTTAATTCTCCTAAGATACTTGCTACTGCTTTTACAGATTGAGATGTCTCTACTAATTGACGTGCTATGAAACCACTTAGTTCTTCATCAGAAAATTCTTCTGTTCTTACTAATCTATTATATTTTTCATCAGATATTAATCCTTTTCTTTTAAAATTTCCAGAATCTTCTATTACTAGGTGTTTTGAATATCAGAACCTAGTGGGTATCTATCAGTTTTTGCAACATTACTTTCTCTTTTTACCAATACTGTATTCGTGAAGCTGTCGTCTTTTTATTTTTTGACTGTGGATAAATATGATCTATATCATATTTATTATTATCAAATAATTCACTAATATTAATCAGTTTCTCACTATACATACATCTTCCTAATTGAGTATAGTATAGATATAATTTCTTCGCTTTTAGTTTTAGACTGTTCTTCAGAGCTTAGTCTATCATTCAGTACATCAAAATTAATTGCACCAATTTCTTTTCTAGCTCTTTTACATCTTTCTTAACAGCTTTATAAGCAAGTTTTAATTGTTTTTCACGTGAAGATGTTGGTTCTTTCTTCCCTTGGTTAGATCTTGTTGTCTCTACGAAAATTTTTGCAGGGGCGCAACCTATAATTTTCTTAAGTTCTTCTACTATTCTAACAGTTTGCCAAATTGATCGTTTAACAGATGGTGATACATATAAATCATCTAGGATTTCTGGTGTAATCTCTGTTACATCTTCTTGAAGCTCTTTATTGAATTTGACTATTTGTTGAGAGTAATCGAATCTATCTGCCATTAATTCCATAAATAGAATATTATTCTGACGCATATGCTCCAATGATGTTTAAACATTCTCCAGTTTCCTCATTATAAAGTTTTTACTAACTAATTCTGTTAGTAGTTTTCTAGAGAATCTTCCCAATCTTTATAAACTAATCTAGACATTTTTGCTATTTCTTCTTTTGAATATATATCACCATATACCGCTTCTATCTTAGCTTTTATAAGTTTTCTAGATTCTCCGTATAATGTAATCCAAAGAATTATATTTTCTACATGTTCAGAATTAAACTTGTTTCCTAAATTTTTAAAATCCTATATGATTTCAAATCATTTTTACAGTAATATCAATTCCAGTAATTTCACCCTTACCGTCTATATATCCTTCTGCTTTCAATAAATTTTTAATACTTGTTTTTGTAACTTTCTTACCTTGTTGTTTGAAAAGTTTTTCCATAATAGCATTTCTAGCTTCTAAACTTATTCTATTTCCATCATATTTTAGGGCATTCAGCTCATTTAATAAAGGCAAACTCAGAATATAATAATGAACTCTTCGAAGAACATCTTCCCCTTTAAGATATGTACATTTATTAGTTAAATTGGTAATGAACTTCTCTGCACTAGCACTTTCATCAATTACTTTCTCATAATTCCAAGGAGTTACTGATGTATTCTCATACCCTTTATTTCTTACAGACCAAGCAAATCCATCTTCCTAGCTTTTTACTAGAATTTAGTGGACCAACATAGTATGGTATTCTAAATTCTAATAATTGAATACTTTTTCTCTTATACTATATCCACTCTCATCTTTTCATCTAAGAAGTTATGGTATTTAGCTGCATTATCTAAAATTCTTACCAATTCTTCTTTGTGAATTTGATACGGTACTACAGAATTATCTTTTGTTCTTTGAAGTGGTAAGAATAGTTCTAATTCTAAATCTCTTAAATTTCTTCTTTAGCTGCACTTTCTTCTAGTTTAGCTAGTTCTTTTAACTAAGAAATTTTTAAAGTCTTCATAATTGCATCCTTTTCCTTCTTCACTCTTACGAATATAATTTACATAGTTGCTTCCCTTATCTTTATCCTCTTTAAATATTTGCTGCATAAAGCTCTACTTTTTATCTTCTGATAATTTTGAATCATTTTTCACAAGATTTTTTTAATTTCGTTAAATCATCTCTATGTTTATTATAAAATCTACTTTTGATTCTGATAATGTCTTCCCTTCTTTTTAATATCAGAAAGAATAATACTATCATAAACTAACTTAGCTAAATCTAGTAATTCAATATAGTTTGATAGAACTTGTTCATAATCATGTCGAACTTCTTCATAAATTTTTCTTTAAACGATACAGATTTTATCGATGCATCTAATTCTTTATACTCATCTATTGCGAATAATTTATCCAGCGAAGGTTTTTCCCACAAAAATTAATCTAAATACTTCTAATAATTGTTTTTCTTTTTGGATATAGTTCTTTAATATCATTCAACTTATCTTTTGAAGTTTTTTCTCTAATGAAATATCCGCAATTTTATCAACAACTTTTTCTGTTACTTCAAATCCTACATGAAGTATATCAAGTTCTAATAATTCTTTAATTAAATTGTTTTAAATTACCAGCTTTAAAACTTTGACCTTGCAGTAAAGAAATGCCCTCTATTTTTAAGATGTGATGTATTGCTAAAAATACTTTTCTTATATCAGGATTTTTCCTCAGTCATAAGTTTTGTTCTTAAATGATAGATTGTTGGATATTCTTTATAATAATCTTTATCTGTATAATCTTTATCATTAAAAATCACTCTCGGTACTTGATGGGTTTTATCCTCATAATGATATTGACTTTCCTTTAACCTTAAGAAAAAAATTAGAATCTATTTTAGCTATTTCTTGAGTAAATAATTCTTCTAATAAGTTTTAAACGCCATTTTCTTCTAGCTAATCTTCTTCTACTAGAACGATATCCTCGAGCGTTCTTCTGCAGTCTTAGCTTCTTCAAATAGTCTAACTCCCATAATCTCTTTTATTTTTCTAATTATTTTTATATTCAGTATCAGTGCTGCCCAACCTACACTTGCAGAACCAATATCTAAACCAAGGTACCATGTTTTATTAGTCATATATCTTTTCCTCCTTAACAATTTCATTTCGTTTATAAAAACACTTACATATCTTATTTTACCATAAATACTGTAAATATTGAAAGTAATGTAAAAATATTTTTCGATTTTCTAAGTATGTATAAATAACATTAAATTTTATTAATAATACTATTTTATATCTTTATCCCAAACTTCAAAAGTGTTAAAATTAGTATTGAGGGAATCATTATGAATAAAAGGTATTTATTATTTTCTTTACTTTTTCGCGGCAATAATTATCACTTTGATAATTAATCAAACTGAGTGAAAATTATAAAGAAGAAAATATTAATGGAGTTCTTATTAAGGGAGATAAGACAAAGTATAAGGTTAAATTTATAAAAAGTTGATGGTGATACTATTATAGTCAACTTTAACAACAAAGAATTGAAAGTGAGATATTTATTGATTGATACACCAGAAACTGTAAAAATCTGGTGTTAAGGTTCAGAAATATGGACCAGAAGCTAGTGAATTAAATGGTAAACTGTTATCTAATGCTAAAGATGTCGAAAATTGAATTTGATGTTTATGAAAGAAGATAAATATCACAGAGCATTATGTTACGTTTATGCAGACGGAAAAAAGTGTTCAAGAAGAGTTACTACTAGCGAGTTTAGCTGAAATAAAATATGTGAAACCGCCAGATACAAGATATTTAAGTAAATTTAGCTCAAAATAAAGCAAAAAGTAATAAACGAAATCTATGGTCAAATACCTAATTTGTAAAAATTTTGTTACTATATACATTATAATTTAAGACATAAAAATCGACTATAACCTAAAGTTATAGTCGATTCTTACAAACTGTTGACAAATAGGTCCAACAACCTGTTTCTCTCTGAAATAAAATCCTTAAATGGTATAATATAAGTATACAAAGGAGGTTTTAGTATGTTTAATAAAGTAGAAAATATCAAAGATGAAATAATACTAATGACATTATCAGAAATAGTACCTAAAGATCATTTTTAAGAAAAGTAGATAAAGCTATTGATTTTAAATTTATTTATGATTTGACAGAAGAATACTATAGCCACACATCAGGTGAAATTGTTTTGAGACCCTGTAGTATTATTCAAATTAGTGTTTTAAAAGATTTCTATGGAATAAAATCAATGAGAGAAACAATAAAAGAATAGAAACAGATGCTGCATTTAGATGGTTTTGGGATACCATTTTCTAAACCAGTTCCACACTACTCTACATTTTCACAAAACTATATTCCGACGATTCCAAGGAACTGATGTATTCGAACAATATTTATAAATATAGTGAACCAAGCAATTGATAAAATTAGTTGGAGGCACTGGGTTTTTACTGATTCAACACATATAAAGCTAACGCAAATAAAAGAAATTCAAAGTTGAAGTAACTACAAAAATAGAAAAATTAGATTTAGAAAAAGAAATAAACGAGAGAGAAAAATAGGAAAAAGCCTTTTTGAATATAAAGAAAAGAAGAACTAAAAAGACAACGAGTTAACACAACTGATCCGGATAGCGGTTATTATCACAGAGATCATAAAGAAGAAGGTTTTTATGTATTTAGACCATAGAACAGTAGATGGGAAAAATAATATAATCATGGATTGTCCTGCTCGGAAACGTTCATGATAGTGGTCCATATATGATAGACTAAAGTCAGATAGATTTCGGATTAACACCAGGAAAAGGTTGCGTTAGATAGCGGTATTATTCTCTGAGACATACTAAAACAGTTAGATAAAAATATATTTTCAGTAATAGGGATATAGAAGATTCTCAAAATCAAAAGATAAAAATATTTCAAATATTTACCAGAAAAAGTATATGTGTGGATAAACGAACAGAGATATTTAGATACAGAAATATAGATAGAGACTGGATATAAACAATATAAAAGTGATGATAAAAACGAGAGAAATAGTAAGACGCCATATAAATGCGGATTATTATGATGAAGCTAGATTAAGACGTATATCAAAAGAAGGAAAACTATTGTATAAGAGAAGAAAACAATAGAACAGTAGCTTTGCAGATTCAAAACAAAATCATGGATACAGATATCACAATATAGAGGTAAAGCCAAAGTACAGTCGTACGCTTGGTTGTCTTGTTTGCGTTCAAAATATGAAAACAATAGCACTAAGAGAGGTATAATCATCTCTTAATACTACTGATAACTTTGGTCATAAGGCTTATTTTTGAAAAACGGCCAAAACATCAATATGTTCATTGATATTTTGGTCGATTTTATCAGCTAATCTGAAAAATCGACTATAACCTAAAAAGTTATAGTCGATTCTTATCTATATTCTATTCGATTTTACTATGTTTGTAAGAATATATGAAAGTATACGATTAATCCTACGATTACCCTATGAAGAAGATAATCCATGAAGTTAATGTAACACTATATAGTAAAGCTGCGAATAATACAATTGAGATAATTAGTAATACTGGCATACCTGGTACTCTAAATCACGTTTTACATCTGGGAATTTTTGTAGAATACAATAGTAGTGTAACTTACTAATGCGAATGCGATAATAGAAGCTACGTTAGCAAGTTCTGCTAATTTTTCCTAATGTGTGAGAATCAGCTAATACTGCAGTTAAGCATCCTAAAGACCATGTAACTGTACTTGGTACTTTGTTATCATTAACTTTAGTGAATACTTTTGGAAGTAATCCGTCACGTGCGATTGTATAAGCGATACGAATACCTGCATACATGAATGATAAGATACCAGCCATAAGTCCTATTACTGCCCCTAGAGAAACAATTCCGGCAACTTTATTTTTGACCTACTTCTTCCAAGTACGAATACTAATGCATCCCCTGCTCCCAAGACGGTTATATTCAACAACCCTGTTAATACTAAACATACTAAGATGTAGAATGCTGTACATACAATCATAGTGACAATGATAGCTTTTTGGTAGAGCTTTTTCTGGATTGATTGTTTCTTCTGCTGATGTAGAAATCGCATCAAATCCTAGGTAAGCAAAGAATACTGTAGTAGCTGCTAACATTACCCTTGAGAAACCTGTAGGTGCAAAATTGTTTTGTCAGTGTGTTGGTTCTACATGAATGATCCAACAACGATGAATAAGATTACGATACCAACTTTTACGGCTACCATAGGTTGTTACAAGTTTACTATGATGTACCTCTTGATAGTAAGAATGTAATTAATAATACAATTACGATAGCTGGAATGTTACCATATCCTCCATCTGCCGGTAAAGTATAATATGCTTTAGGGAGTTCTACACCAAGACCTGCCAATAGACGAGAGAAGTAACTTGACCAACCATTTTGATACAGTGGCTGCCGAAAGAACATATCCTCCTATTGGTACCCAACCTATGAAATACGCTACAATTTACTAGGTGATACATATAAGTATGTATATGTACTACCACTTGATGGGTATTTGAAGCTAGCTCCACCTAACAAAGTGCTGCTAAACAACAGGCAACCTGCGATTAAGAATGAGAAGATTACCGCTGGTCCTGCTGCTGAAGCTTTACAGTTAATACTAGAATCCCTGACCCAATAATCGCTCCCGATCCCGAATAGAATCAAGTCCATCGTTCTCATAGTCAGACTAAGTTTTACTTCTAGCTTCTGCTAAAATAGATTCAACTGATTTTTCTTAGATAACTCATAATAAATCCTCCTATATTTAAGAAATTCTCCTGCTATATTCTTTAATTAAATTATAGCATAGTTGTAAACCTTTTTACTACAGTTACTCAGCTTTATGTAGCTGGCTTTAAAGATTATCGATAAATATATTACTATTTTTATATCCGATTATAATTTTACAATTATAACCCTTTATACAATAAACAGAGTGCTCTATAACAGATGAGGCACTCTGTTTACTCTAAATTTTTCAACTATTTCATATTTTCGGATTTTTATTATTATATTACAAAAGCTGATTCTACTGGAGCATATTCATATCCTAAATCATCTGCAACAGCTTTAAAATGTAACTTTTCCAGTGTACATTCACCCTCGGTACTAATTCTGGGAATTTAGCCACAGCTTCTTTAACACCTAATTTAGCGATAACTTTTAACGTATTTAGCGAGTTGCATTACATAGTGCATAGTCGATGTTTGTGCCTGCCCCTGGAATATTAGCTACTGAGTGAGTGTAATACTCCTTCTTCTACGAATACTGGATTATCATGACTTGTTGGACGTCCTTCAGTGTATTCTGTTTGTACCACCTTGGTCCAATCGCTACGTCAACGATTACCCCACCATCTGGCATATCTTTAACCATTTCTTTTGTTACTAATTTGGGTGCTTTTGCCCTAGGGATTAACACTGTACTTACTACTAAATCAGCTGTTTTAATTGCATTAGCAATATTAAATTTATTAGAGTAAAGAGTTTCGATTTTACCACCAAAGATGTGTGATAATTCTGTTAGTGCATCTAAGTTTACATCAATCATTGTTACACGTGCTCCAAGACCAACAGCTGCTGTTGCTGCGGCTGTACCAGCTACACCTGCTCCAATAATTACAACATGTCCTGGTTGAACTCCTGGAACCCCTTGTAATAAGATGCCTTTACCACCTTGAACTTTCGATAGGAATCTTGTCCCTTCTTGCACAGCCATTCTTCCCGCAATTTCACTCATTGGTCTTAATAATGGTAACCCTCTTCCTACTTTAACTGTTTTTCAAAAGCAATACCAATAGTTCCTTTATCTACCATTTCTTTTTTGTTAATTCAGGGATCTGCAGCTAAGTGTAGATAAGTATAAATAATTAACCCTTTTTCTAAAATATTTTATACTCAGATGAGACTGGCTCTTTTTACTTTGTAGATTAGGTCCGATTTATTCCAAACATCTTCAGCTTTCTCTAATAGAACAGCCCCTGCCTCTTCATATTCAGTATCTGAAAATACCTGAAGCTAATCCTGCTCCTTTTTCTACATATACAGTGTGGCCATCTAGTACTAATTCATAGTACTACTCCCGGTATAGCAGACACTCTACTTTCATTATTTTTAATTTCTTTTTGGTACTCCGATAATCATTTCCCTTACCTCCTAATTTTTCTGTACTTATATAATATCACAGATTCCTTAATAGTGAAAGCGTTTTTCTAATGAAAGTTTTTAGTGAAAATATTTTTCTTTATTTTCGTTTACTATGTAAACCTTATAAAAAGCTGATAAATTAAACTTTTTAAAAATAATTCAATATTAATGAAAATTAGTGTTAATTATTTCTTAGAAAAAGAAATTTGAAAAACAACTGTTTACTTTTTCAAATATAGCTGTTGTATTATTATACTATAACTATTATTATCATTACACAGTTTAACTTATAAAAATTATTTTGCTAAAAATATATAGGTTTTCTCATTTTAGTAAAACTATATATAAAATTAATTAGTTATATTGATTCCTCTAAGTTTATATTATATATTGAAAATTACCAAATTTTTGATAGTACAATTTTTATCAATGTTTTATAACTAACATTTTACTAATTTTCTATATCATTATTTTTCACAAATATATTGTAATCAACGTATATCTCAGTTAAATTTTCATCATATCATTATATTTTGTTAATTATACTCATCTCAACTTATTTATAAAACTCTGCTTTTAATATCAATTTTTAATTCATATAAAAAGAATCATGAGATTTTCACTCGATTCCTTTTTAATTTTTAATTATTGAATCAGATTATACGTTATTTCTATACTATTTTAACTGACTGTTTTATATGAGAATGTAAGTGCAGATTAAACCTACAATAACCCAAACAACAAAGATTATCCATGTTGTTAATGTAACACTATATGTAGTGCACCAAATAAGATAATAGAAATAATCGGTAAAATTGGCATACCCTGGTACTCTAAATCCACGTTTTAAATCTGAGAATTTTTGTAGAATACGATGGTTTGTGTAACACTAAGGCGAAAGCAATAATTGATGCTACGTTAGCAAGATCCGCTAGTTTTCTAATGGTAAGAATCCTGCTAATAACGCTGTTAAGATCCCTAATCCCCATGTTAATGTACTTGGTACTTTATTTTCATTAACTTTAGTTAATCTTTCTGGTAATAATCCATCACGTGCAATCGTATATATAATACGGATTCCTGCATATATGAATGATAGTATACCAGCCATAAGACAATTACCGCTCAAGAGATACGATACCTGCTACTTTATTTTTGGCCTACTTCTTCTAGCACAAACGCTAAAGGCATCTCCTGTTCCAAGTCTATTATATTGAACAACTCCAGTAAGTATTAAACATACTAGAATATAGAATGCTGTACAAACTAACATTGTAATAATAATAGCTTTTGGTAAAAGCTTTTTCTGGATTGATTGTTTCTTCTGCGGAAGTAGAAATCGCATCAAATCCTAAGTACGCGAAGAATACAGTAGTCACCCTAGCTAACATAACTCCTAGAAACCTGATGGTGCAAAGTTGTTTGTCCAGTTAGTTGGTTCTACATAAAATACACCAACTACGATGAATAGAACTACAATACCTACTTTTGCCGCCACCATAGGGTTATTCACAGAGTTTACTACTTGAAGTACCTTTTGATAAAGATGAGTAATTAATAATACAATAATTGTCGCTGGAATATTGCCATATCCACCAGCTGCTGGTAATGTGAAAAATTCTTTAGAAATTTCTATACCTAAACCTGCTAATAGACGTGAGTAACTTGACCAACCGATTTTGCTACTGTTGCGGCGGTAAGAACATATCCACCTGTTAATGCCAACCTATCGCATACGCTACAATTTCACCAACTGATACATATAAATAAGTATATGTACTACCACTTGGAAGGAATTGCTAGAAACAGGTTCGGCATAACATAACGCCGCTAAACAACAAGCTAACCCTGCGATTAGGAAAGAAAAGACAACTGCTGGTCCTGCTTCTGCTGAAGCCTTACCAGTTAATACTAAGATACCCTGATCCAATAATAGCTCTATACCGAATCAGGACTAAATCCATAGTCTTCATCGTGGGGTTTAACGTCTTGTTCTTGACTCTCTGAAATAGAGTCAATTGATTTTTCTAAAAACGTTCATAATATCCTCCTATTTTTAAAATAAATATTATTCACTAATAATAATATTTATTAATTATATCACAATTACAGAAATATTACCAATAGAGACTTAACTTATGTAGTAAAGAGTGATACTATGAATTACCTTAATAAAAATATTACATTCTTGACAGTTAGTTTATAATCAGTATAAAAATATGGAATGATGAGATGATTTAATTTTAAAAATTCAACGTAAAATATATTTCTGATGGTATAAACTAGATTTTGCACTCATAAAAATAAAGCCCCTTAAACGCTAGTTTAAAGGGCTTATTCTTA
>BNJS01003182.1_pt1 | contig 32174 bp, 42 predicted proteins | sample 8540461 | NCBI WGS metagenome assembly BNJS01 (sample SAMD00202454, study PRJDB9452) | human saliva metagenome | isolation source: human saliva | place: Japan | reverse complement strand
AGGTCTCTGTTTTGCAGAGATAGTAGACGAGTTTTTGGTGCGAGTCGGCGTGAAGAGTTGGCGTATCATTCGAATGAATTTTGATGAGACGAAAAGTTTTTGAGATTGGATTTTGTGATTGTTTCGCCATTTCGTAACTTTGCAGGCAGGTGGGATGAACTGCCCATTTCGTTGTAGGGAGGTACCGTTAGCAGCGGACTCCCGACTGAGAAAACACAATCCGGCGTTCGACGCTGTAATTACTCTGTACCTTTGTTCGTCGAGCGCGCCCCATGTTGTTCTACTATTCGGACACACAGTGCCAAAAGGTGGTGTCTGGGGAGCGAAACAAGACCGTCGGTACTTCTTCTTTCGACTCGTAACGCCGATTTTTCCCCTCTGCGGTTTTCCCGCCGATGACACTCGCTGCCATTGGTTCCGCTTTGTCGACAAAAGCCGTAGCGGGAGAAACATAACCTCACTTGAAAACAAATCGAAATCGTCAGCATCATACAGTTTACTACTCACTTTCGGGGTGAGTTTCGTGTTCACGGCCTTGCTCATGCCGTGGCTCATCGAACTCTGCCGCCGGAAAGGACTTTACGACCAGCCCAACGAGCGCAAAGTGCACAAAAACAGCATCCCGCGCCTCGGTGGTCTGCTTTTCGCTCCCGCGATGTCCATCGCATCGTGGCCGGTTACTCTTTACTCTGTGAGTGTCGAGAGTTCGCAGTTGCCTGTGTTTCGGTTGTCGACCATGATACTCATGGCCGGGCTGTTCCTCATTTACCTCATCGGTGTGCTCGATGATCTTTTGGGCTTGAGTGCCCGCGTGAAGTTCTCGGTGCAGTTGGCCGCTTCGGCTTTCATGCCGCTCTGTGGCTTGTACGTCAACAACCCCTACGGCTTGTTCGGCCTGTGGGAAATCCTTTTGGGCAGGCGGTGTGTGTTGACGGTCTTCCTATGCCTCGCTCATTGTGAATTCGGTGAACTTGATCGACGGTATCGACGGCTTGTCGAGCGGCTTGTCGATGTTCGCTTTGAGTGGTTTCGCGGCCTTGTTTTGGCAGTTGGGTGTCGAATCCTACACCCTCGTGTCGCTCGGTCTAATCGAGCCGTGATGGCCTTTTTCTTCTTCAACGTCTTCGGTTCGAGGCGTCGAGGCACCAAGACTTTCATGGGCGACACCGGGAGTTTGGTGCTGGGCTACACCTTGGCTTACTTGGCTATCAAATACGCGATGAACAACCCAATGGTGTTGGCGCCGCGTCCGCACGGCATGACGGTGGTCATCACCTTGTTGGCCGTGCCGGTTTTCGATCTCGTGCGCGTGGCCTGCATGCGTTTACTGAATCGTAAGGGCGTTTTCACCCCCGACAAAAACCCACGTTCATCACTTGGCTTTGGCGGCCGGTTTCTCGATGTCGGCTTCTTTGCTCCCTCATTCTCGCTCTGCAACGCGCTGATCATCGGCGTGAATGTCCTGATATCGAAGTTGATGGTCAATATCAATCTCCTCTTGTTCATCGATGTGCTGATTTACAGCATATTCGTCATGTGGCTGCGTTGGCGGAGAAATCGTAGTTTGCACGAGCCTGCGTCTCCGTAGAGGCCAATGGTACACTGCAAAAGGCTTTTGGCACCTTGCACGACGCACTTCGTCCTGTGCTCCGTCCTTCATCGAGCGAAAGTTGACCAACGACGAGGAGTTCACACGCTTGGAATCAACCCCGCAGTTCCGCAATAAACAACTCCGCCCCTACGCTCAGCGCAGGGGCGGAGTTTCTATCGAGTGACGGGTGCCTCACTCTTCGTATTCGTACTCATCATCCTTGGTTTCCGTCTGGCGGTTGGCCGGGGATGTGATGGATTTGTTGTCGGGCAATTCGTCTTCGTAGATCTGCTTCGGGAGTTCGTCTTCGGGCGCATATTCGGTGGGCAGTTCTGATTTGATCTTCTGCGGGGCAGAAATGCTTGTCGTAGAACTGACGATAGTCGTCGAAGCTGACGATTGAACCGAGGAGCTTGAGGTTGTCTTTGCTGATGAGCAGCGTGCGTCCCTTGAGGAGCTGGCACGCGGTGGTGCCGGAAGCGTCTGGGCGTAGTGGTGCACATCGGCGGGGCGAAGCCATCGACGCGGAAGAGGGTGGGGCACCGAGGTGTTCGCCAGTTGATGTCGAGACCGCGCGCGACAAAGCGGCTGGAAGTTGAAGCGCGCAAGTTCGAACAGGATCTTGTCGTCGGGCAAACTATCGGCAGGATAGGCCACGACAAAGACAAAGGGCACGCATCGCGTTCGGGACTGAGCGTGCGTTTGTCGCCTTCGGGTGGCGTTTTCGGCCGTGGTCTCTTCCATGCGGCGCGCCCACAGGCTGCCGGACGAAACTTCTCGCCGGCCGGTGCGCCCTGCTGCCAATCCCTTGACTGCATCGCGGCCGCCATTTCGGCCACATCGCTTTTGCGAAGTCTTTGGCGAGGGTCGTGACTCGGCGATGAGGGTGCGCGCGCGCTTTGGTGCCGATGCGCGCGAGGCATGGGACCAAAAGGAATTTCCGGTCAGCTGAGCCCGCTTCCGGGATAGGTACGGCGGTGGGCGGGCAGTTGCGCGCCACTTCGTCGTTGTGCCAGCAGTGATAGCAGGCGGCGTAGGTGGCGGCATAGAGCGAGAATCCCTCGAGTTTCACTGCGCGGCAGAGCGCATTGCGTTCGAAATCGGGGTCGTGATGGTGCGCGTGAGCAGGTGCTGCGGATAGAGACGCGCCATCAAGGCACGATATTTATTGGCCGTTTCTGGTCTCTTTCCCACGACGCAGCGAGGAGGAAGCTGAAAGCAGGCCTCGGGAGCTTGTCAGAAAGTCGGGATAGTCGCACCAAGCGTCGCAAAAGGTGCGCGTTCGGCGACGTTGATGAGTCGCCGAGTTCCTCGTGTGTTCCACCACACACCGGCGCCGAAGAGAGCATCAGCGCAGTAATTGATGCGCGGCCTGTTGGGCTTCAGTGAGTGACATGCCAGGTAGTAAGCGCGCGTGTCGGATCGGGTCGGCTTTGCCTGCTTGTCGGCGCCTCCGTGGTGTCGGCGGGTGCATGAGCGTCGCCGGACGGATTGGGCGCATAGTCCGCACTGGGCAGTTTTCGAGGGCACGCCGCTCATCACCCTTGGCTGACAGACTCGTCGCGGCGGCGCTGACGAGGGGCTTTGAGGCTGTCTTCTGCGGCGTAGTCGTAACCTTCTGCCTTGTTGTCGGCGGGCAGCTGCAGATTGGCGCGGCGCCAGTCGTCTTCGTTGCGGCGGTTGCCCCATTGACAGCGCAAAGGCTTGTTTGCCTTGCTGAACGGCAGTGGTGTTGTAGAAAGTACCACGGCGCAGCCGGTATGCCGCCGGACGTTGCGGCGCGGTGGGGGCAGTGGGCGCAGCGCGGCATAATCGCCACCGGCTTCGGGCGATGCACGGCGCGCAGGCTGTCTGTCGCGGTTGCGGCGGTCGTTTTCTTCTTTGCACTTTTGAGCAGGGCGATGGCGTTGTCGATTGCGGCGAAAGCTGGGCGGCTTGCATGCGCGCCAAGGCGAGGAGGGAGTCTTGCTCGAGGCACTGCTTGGAACGCAACGTAGGGGCGAGGTGGTCGAGCACCTACTCGAGCGGCTGGAGGAGTTCGCGCAGCCTCCCGCTTTGCTGATCGAGCAAGCCGATGAAGCTTCGGTGTAGCAGGGTTGGGCTTTGCCGAAGCGTTGACGCCGCTAATAGAGGCACGTCTTCGAGACGGCGAAGGGCAGCACGCCTTTTCGGGCGTAGATCAGGCAGTGGCGGCACGCGGGCCGTGGATCTGCCATAGGCTGAGGGCGCGGAGGTGTCGCGATGCGCCATGGATGAACTGCTGACGGCATAATGTATGCGGTCGAGATAGTCCTTGGCTGCTCGCGTCGCGGCATACGTGCTCTGAGGCGCGCCAACTTTATCTTTTGTGTGCCTTGCGTGCCCGTGGCAGACTGCTCAGTTTAGGGCACATGCAGCGGGCTTGGAAGGGCGAGTTCGTAGCCGGGACTCTGCGACGAGCAGCGCTCGATGGCACGGTGGGCGGCTTTGTTTTTCGCCGCGTTCGAGAAGCACCTGCGCTGAGGAGATAGTGCAAACGGGCTCGACTGCCCTTCCCGTGGCGGGGCGGCACGTCTCGAGGTCGAGGGCGCTCGCGGTGTTGTTGCGCGCAAGGAGGAGGTCGTGACGAGAGAGCTGATCGCGCCTCGCTTTCACGCGCTTTGAGGAGTCGCTCGCGGGCGAGGCGCCGTGCCACATCTTCGGCGTCTAGAAGACCAACCGAGGGCGACGTCACAGCGGGATGAGCCAGATGCGGGCTTCGCCCACGACTTCGGGTTGGCGGCGTAGAAGCGCGTGAGGTGCGCAGAAAGGTGGAGGCGGCGGCGAGGAAATCCTGTTTGAGCTGGGCTTTGCATCAGCAACTCCGCATTTTGAGATAGGGTTGAACTCCTTGCGCGACAGGTAGGCTTTGAGTTTTCGGTGGTGTTGCTCCGACTTTCACAGCGGTTTGCCTTGATGCTGTAGGGCGCTGGATGGCGTTTTTCGCGCACTTGGTGACGGCGCGCTAGAAAATGGGTCTCCGCCGAGTCCCTGCTTGTTTGGGCAGCCCACGGCGGACGGGAAGGCGGCGGGTGGGGAGATCCTCGCGCAGGCCGGTGCGTGTGCCTCTTCGCCTTCGTGGTAGGCGACAGTGGCGTTGTAGAACACGTTGTGGCGGGTCACGAACGATTGCCACCGCCGAGAAACGGCAGTGTTCTGTTGCGTGGAGCAGCCGCGGGAGCACGCAGAGGAGAACAGCAGGAACGCGAGGGTGTTTGATGAGCAAAAGGATGAGCGTTGCACCGTGGGAAGACAGTGCGCAGTCGCCGGGTTAGACTTGTGCGGTGGGGGCTTTCTTGTGGGAACGGCGCAAAAGGTATTTTATTGCGCAGCCACGAAATAAAGGGACGCTGACCCGACTGATCCGACGCACCGGAGGGACATTGAGAAGATAGGACAGGAAGAGACCGCCGAGACAGTCGACAAAAGCCGACGAGCATCGACACGAGGATCATGCCGCGAAAACTGCGCACGAAGAGTCCTGCGGTGAGTTGCGGCACGGAGAGGAGCGAAACGACCAAGATGATGCCGACCCAGTGCGCAGACGGCCGACAATGGTGAGGGCGGTGATGAGGGTGAGGCGGTTTCGAAGGCGCCAGTGGCGAGACCTTGTGTGCGAGCGAAGTCGGGATCGTAGGCGACGGTCACGATGGAGCGTTCCGAAAGCGAAGAAGAGAAAGGACGGTGCCTGCGGTGGTGGTCCCATGACTTGCAGGTCAGTGCGCGAGATGCTGAGAATGTCGCCGAAAAGGTAGGTGGGAGGTCGGTCCTGAAGCCCGGGTGCGAGGTAGGCAAAGAGGATGCCGATGCTCATGCCGAGCGTCAAACCATGGCGACGGCACTGTCGGAACGCACGTGCGGCGACGACTGAGCCAGTCGATGCCCAGTCCGCCGACGAGGCGAAAGGCGGCGGCTACCGAGAAGAGGAGAAACCGAAAAAGGCTATGCCTACGCCACCCAACGACGCACTGCGCCATGCCTCCGCCGGCGATGACCAAGCGACGGGTGACGACATAACTACCCTACGCAGGCGCAGAGCAGGCTGCTGAGCAGAGCCGCCGAGGCGTATTGGAAAAAGGTGTAAGAATAGGAGAGCATCTGAAAAAGGGGCGGTGATTAGTGGGAAAGGTCGGTGCGGCGCGCTCGCCGACGAGGAGGATAACGCTCGTCTTTTGAGTTCGTCGGGAAGGGCGATTTCGCGGAGTTACAGAGAACGAATCCAACCGGCGACTTCTTGCAGGAGCGCAGGGGTGGTGAGTATCTCGCCGAACTCTTCGATTTCCTGCATCGCTGTATTGATCGGAATTTCGGCCGCCGAGATCGGTCGAGTTCTTCGTCTTCGTAATATTCGATGTCGTGACTCACGGCGGCGAGTCAGACTGTCTTTTTCGCGGGTGGCGTGCTGTCCGCAAACAACCTGCGGCGCCTTTCGCGAATTTCCGGCATTTTTGTCGAGGCGGCCGGAGCGAATCTCGCGTTGCAGCCACCATTGTCGGATGGGACCGGCGACGGCGGCAACGACACCGAGGACGAGAAGAAGGAGGATGAGTTTAGTCACGAGAGGATGGGTGGTTTCTACGGAATAATCGGAAAGAAAAAGAACAGGCGGCGGGAGGCGGCGGTCGACAGGAGGTGCAACGATTCGGCACAACGAGAGGGTTGAACTGCGAACCGGTCTTGGGGGATGCGAATTAGGGGTTAGTCGTTGCAGATCTTCCCACACGGGATCAGAACTTGCTGACTGACTTCGGACAGCAGATTTCGATCGGACCGACAACGAGGGCGGCGGGTGCAAAGGAGGCGCCATGCGGTGAGTCGTCGTGGGTGGGGATGGTGGGTGTGCCGAAGTGTTGCCGTCGAATGGAGGACTTGTTTGGGGAAGATCACTGACGCTGTGGAGCAGGCGTAAACTCCAAGGTGCCGTGTTCGGGGGTGTGGAGCACGATGCCGGAATTGCCGAAGTTCGTTTTGGAGCGCGGCGATGCGATCGGTCTCTTTAATATGGGAGTGATGCGAGACCCGTGAGCGAAGGCGCGACCGAGCAGAGCGCAAGTGACGACGAGCGTTTGGGCGAGGTCGGGAGTCGCCGAAAAGTCGCGGACAAAAACGCCGTTCGCCGTCGGTGTGCATTTGGTGAGGACGGCTCCTGCTTCAGTGAAGGTGGTTTTCACACCGAGGGGGCAAAGAGTTCGGCGCAGGCTGCATGACTGTACACTTTTCTGTGCGCAAACCGCGGAGAAGGACACGAGGCTGCCGGATCGGGAGAGAGCGCTAACGAGTTCGTACCAGTGAGGAAGCGCGCTCAATCGGGTTCGATATGAGTAAGGCTGCGGACAGCAGTGGCGACCAGGCGGGGACGAGATAGCTCATTACCTTCCCATTTGCGTCGACGCCAAAGGATTTCATCAACGCCAAGAGTCATGGCAATGCAAGGGGCCGACGCAATTTCGCCGAGCAGACGGAGCGTAAGACCTTGTTCGAGTGTAGGCGCGATCATCAGCAGCGCAGAAATGTACTGCGAACTGACTTGCGCAGAGAGTTCCACGGTGCCTCCGCGGAGCGTCTTCCCTTGAATGCGCAGCGGGGGGAAGCCTTCTTTTTCTACATGAGTCTATTTCTGCGCCAAGACTGCGGAGTGCGTCGACGAGCAAGGCGATGGGACGCTCTTTCATGCGCGCACTTCCGGTGAGCATGCACGACTTTCCGGCGCAAGTGGCGAAGTAAGCGGTGAGAAAGCGCATGGCGGTGCCGGCTGCTCCGATATCGATGGGAAAAGTGGAGGAATCCTTTGCGTCGGAGGACGTTTTTGCACCGTTTTTCTCAGTGACTTTCTCTTCACTTTGGGGCGTTTGTCGGTTTTCTCCTCCTGATTTACTTCGGTTTGTGGCTGCCAGCGCGGCCAACAAAGCGCGCGTCTGTCGTCGTTTGTCGGAAGGTCGTGAATCGAGTGTCCGCTCCGGCCAGCGCACGAATCAGTGCGCGAGCCGAGATGCTTTGCTCGTCGAGGCGTGATGTCTGCGCGCAGCGTGGAAATTAAACCAACATAGGCTTCGTGTGCCGTCAAAACGGAGAAAGAAGTTTCAACGCCTTAGAGAAATATCAATACCACAAGAGAAGATACAAGAGGTGGGCAGAAGGCGGCGTGCGGGGGCTAAAAAGCCTCAAAGCGCGTTTCTCATCCTTTTATTTTGTTGTTCTTTGCGATGACGCGGGATGTTTGTAGCCGGCATAGGCAACAACACCGATGGGACCAATCATCGCGTAACCTATCTCGTGGCTGTGGCGATTAGCCGATCCATCACCTGCTCGGTGGTTTTGAGATCAGGGAAAGCGGCGGGAATGACGTAGTGTAACAAAAACGCGAGCAGCAATTCACGCTCCGGCACCGATGGTGGTGTAGAGAGGAACTACCGAGTGCATGCGCGACAAACCGGCCGGAATGCTGATGAGTTGTCGCACCCCGGCGTTTTGAGACGTCCCACCAAAGTAGAAACCACCCCGTGATGACGGAAGAAACGCTCGCTCTTTTCGATCGATTCTTTGTTGATGAGCGCATTTTTGCCCACTTCGTTTCGGGCTAATCGGTAGATGACCGGACGCCCGAGCCAACCGGTGCATAATTGATCAGTTCGCCAAATCTGCCCCTCAAAGGTGGCGATGACCACCACCAAAAAGGATATCGAGTGTGCCTTGTTGTACCAGACCATGCCGCAGGGGGACGACGAGCTTCGAAGGAAAAGGGAATAAACGAGCTTTCGATCGCCGTACTGAGAAGATACCAGTAACTGAGGGTGGGTAAGCGCAAAGAATGACTCGCTGCCATGAAAAAGGTGGAGAAGAAAAGGATGAAGCGTTAATTATAAAAAGAGGTGGTGCAGAAGCAATTACCAACCGGCGGCTTTTCAACCGGCGGCGCGGTATCATTCGGTGTCGCGGTAGGTGATGTTCAAAGTTGCCTTGCGGACAGCGTGCCGCGTTGTCAGGCATAGCGTTGTTGAGGAATGAACATCGAAACGCCGCAGAAGTTGGGCTTCGTTGACGTAGATTGCATCATTGGAAATCCAACGTGTTGCGCCATCGTTGATCCAGTATTGTCGGCCGGGCACCCATGCCCGTAAAGAAGCGCCTTGGTGGTGGCTTTGTACACGTAGCGCGGTCCAGTGCCTTTTGTACTGGCATCCTCGGCGGTGAGGATGTTGCTGGAGCGTCGTCGCTCTGTCGAAAAACTCGGGACGATGAAAGTAGCTCGAGTAGCGGCCATAGGGTTGTATCTTGTCCGTGTTCGGATAGTTGCGGTCCACTGCGCGTTGAGCGCCGGCAGGTTGCGAGGGAAGCACTTTCGCCATCGAGTCGGCCACGGCCTGTAAATCGACCGTTCGCAAAATCGAAACGACGACCAAAGTCTTCATAATAAGGCAGGCTGCCCCTGCGCGGTAGTAATCGCATACGTTTTACCAGAGGGTCGGCAATGTCGGGCGAAAGTAGCCCCATCGGAGCATGTCGGTGTAGAACCCACCGATAGCCGAAATACCATCGGCGACCCCGCACGCTGGTCGGTGACGTCGCGCGCAGGCATAAAGCCACCTCGATGCACTGCATTTCCGCAGCAGTCGTGTGGATGAATCGGAGGTGAAGGCCCGCTGCGTTGCACCGACCGCACAGCGATGTCTTCCACATTCATCTCATAGGAAAATCGCGACGCCGCTTTGTCGCGTGCCATATTGCCGAGTCCCGCCCACATCCCGCATAACTGGGGACGGAAGCGGCGTGCCGTGTTTTTCGTCACCTTTCCGTCAGCAGCCAAGATCGGTTCGACGTCGTGGTGTGCGTTGCGATAGTTGCGCGCTCCCGGCAACCAACCGTCCGCATGGCTCCACGGCGCACCAAACCGTAGCTATCAGACGCAAATTGCTCCTTTCTGGTGAAGAGCTGGTCGTCAGCGTTTTCGGATCGGCCCGAGTTGAGATCTTCTTCCATTGTTCACCTCGCAATTTGGGACGGGCGTAGCCGCGCGCCACTTCATAGAGGCGGGGTGCTCGTTCGTCGTCCATGAAGACGAGCACGCGTTGGCGTCGCCGAGTGGGGCGCCCCGTTCATAATTTCGGTACTGTCTTTGCAGGCGATAGCCGTTATGGCGAGCGGTTTTGCCTGCCTGCCATAGACCAGTACCGTTTTGTTTTTCCTGCTTGACGGCAGCGGTCCGCCGTTGTTCTTATCGCAGGCCGCGAATGTCCAACTATGCAGAGTAGCACCAGCGCCGAGCAGAAAAAGTGAAAAAGAGTCTATTCCATGCGATCATTCGTTTTGTCCGTCCTCGAACACGATGTTCACTTCATCGTAGCCCGGCGGTGAAAGTTGGCGGAATTGTGGCTTCAGCGTTGCGGCGTGCCAAACTGAGATTTTTCTGCACTAACGCGCGTTTTTCATGGCTTCGGCCGCCTGTGTGCGCATTTGTTGTTTCGCATCAGCACTCCATTCCCTTCTTGCACGAACACCGTGGTGCGCGTGTCGTTAATAAATTCATTGTCCAGCAGTTCCACTTCGGGCAGATGAAGCGTCACCGTTTTGCCTTGCATCGTTGCACCATTTGTCGGTGACCTTTGCCCATATCGATGCCGATGCGCAGGGTGCCTCGGTAGACGCAGACCATTTGCCGTGCACGACAGCAGGGAGTTCTCGTTTCCACCGCAATCTCTTCGGTGTCGACGCGAGAGGGCTTCCCATTGCCCGATGTTGCGAGGCGCGAATCTCTTCAGGGGTGGTGTCAATGGCCGGTGTTGTGCCCAAAAGCCCCTCGCCGTCGAAGTAGACCTTTACGCGGGTAACCCATGCGCCAATGCAGCCAGCAGGGCACCGCAAGCGTGAAGCGCCATTTTGCGGAAAATGACGATGATCACTACAGTGCGCCGAGCACGGGCCAGCAAGCAGCCGTTGTCTTTGCGCGGAGGGGCAGGCGGAGCCGAGTTCCGGTTCGGCCGGTGTCGGTGTTGTTGCGGGGAAGTTCTGCCGAGCGGGCGACCGTTTCGACCGCGTTCGCCGTCGTCACCTCTTGCTGCGTGTGACGTTTTCTTCCGCTCCGTCCGTCGGCTCTGTGCAGCTTCGGGGCACTCGGTTTTGCAATGCCCACAGGCACATCGCCGATGGTGGGCGCATTCTCGCCGGTAGAGGGGTTGAGTTCGTTGTCGTTGTTCCATGAAGCTTGAGGCGTGTTGAGGGTTCGTACGCGGCGGATCAAGTCGTTGTTGTTTGAAATCTTGGCAGCGCACAATGATGCTTACTTTCGGCGCAGCCCAGTTGTTTGAGCATCGGCACCAGCACGCGTCCGCAGCCGTGCGCGGCCTCCACTCAGTCCGTAGCGTTCGATGTGGTGACGAATACTGTCTTCGCCCTGTCGCGCCAGCTGGTGATTTCTTCGTCGGTGAAGTTGGAACCGCAAAGGTCAAACGTATTGTCGCGCCCCTGAAGTCGATGTGCGCGGCCGTGATGGTGATTTGCGGATCGGGGAGCGTAATGACGATGAGCGAGTCGGTACGCGTCACGTTCGAAGCGTCGAAATGCGTGAAAGTCTATCGGAGCCCTTGAGGCGTCGTCGAGGCAGGACATGGCCACTTTGCGGTAGCCGGGTTTGTCGATGTCGAGCAGTTTCCACCGATTTTCGTGTCGGGAGACAGCACCACCTTGTATGTTTGCACTCGGTGGTGTAGGAGTTTGTTTTGTTGCTGCGTGCGCATCACCACTGCTGCAGGGTGTCGATGGCCTCTTGCGGAGTGCGCAGCCTTCGCCGTGGAGTCGTTCGCCTGTTCGCCGCTTGTTTTGTTTGTGCAAAGCCGCGAAAGTCAAAGCGAGAGCAATGAAGAAATAGCGTATCATATCCATATATTGTAGGGCAAATATGAGCGATAATTTTTCGGCGGACAATTGCCATGTGGCAATAATTTGCTATATTCGCGGCTAACAAATAGAAAATCCTTTACTCCAACATGAAAAGTTCTATTGGATGGCCGCGCTTGCGTTGGCGCTAACGAGTATCGTGGCCTGTGGCGGCAAATCTGTCGTCGAACAGACGGCCGACACCACGCAGGTGGCTCGCCACAGAAGAAGGGCCCGGCCGTGACGAGGCGCGCACCGTACGTGCCGATGCCGAGTACAACGGACACCAATATCATTTTTGACATTGTCGAGCGCGCCCGACGATTCGCTGCCCCGCGTCAAAGATCGTTTCGGCGATCCCTATCTCGACAACCGCATTACCGTAAGCGTGGTGCGCGATGGCGGCACGCCCGTGCGTTTTTCGTTTACGAAAGCCGATTTCACGGCCGACGGCACGCGCCATCAAATCCTCGGTGGTATCGCTTTCAGCAGTGTGGACGCCTCGGTTTTGCATTTCGACGCACAACTCAACGCTCCGGCGATGAAAGGGCGGAACGGCCTTCAAAATCGCGCTCTCGTCGGATCCGGAAAACCGCAGATCGTGCAAGACACCAATCAAGACACGGCTTCGGACGACGTTGAAGAGTGATTGAGCGAAAAAATCGCCCGAAAGCGAAAAAAAGTCCTCGAAAATTTGGAGCATTCGCGAAAAGTGCGTACTTTTGCATCGCCTTTCAGGAAGAAAGGTGCTCATGGTGACCGTAGTTCAGTTGGTTAGAGCGTCAGATTGTGGTTCTGAATGTCGTGGGTTCGAATCCCATCGGTCACCCTTCTTCAAATCCCTTACAACTTTGTGTTGTGAGGGATTTTTTTGTTTACCTGCTTTCTCCCCCTCTCTCTGCTTTCCGTCCGCCCGCTCAACCGCGGTGCGACAAGTCTCCGGTCGCTGGCCACTCTCGGCGCGCTCCCTTTCCTCGTGCCTTGCCTTTGTTGTCACCGCTGTGCGTGTCGAGACGGTTGCTCTTGATCGGAAAGTGCCGCTCGCCCTACTTGCCCGCTCTCGCACGTGCCCCAATGCCCGTGGCTGCCTAAAACGTCTGCCCCGCTTCATCGTCGTCATGCGAAGCGGGGCAGATCATCAGCAGGTGGGTGATGCCCCGGCGCCGATGCGTTTCTCGAAAAGACTGTCGGGTGTTGTTGAAACGTATACATTTCCTCGCGCGCGGGAGCGCGTGCACACCGCACATTTTTTCGTTTTTGCCTTCACCCTTCACCGACTTGTATAGGTACGAGTAAATCAAATTGATGCGGTGAAGGAAAAGGTGAAGGTCTGTGTTCACCTTTGCCTTCACCGCTGCGCGGGAGTCGCTTGGACTGTTGTGGGTTTTGGCACGAAAGTTGGCACGTTTTTGATCAAAGTCCACTCCTTTTTCCGAGTTTTTCGTGCGGTATTTCCTGTCCGCGTCGAGTGAGGAAAAGGTAAAGCCGCAGGGTGAAGGCAAAAACGGTCTTTGCCTTCACCTGCAATTAGTTGTAAATCAAGATGTAAGGCGTGAAGGTGAAGGGTGAAGGCAAAAAACGGAAAACACCTGACGCGCGCGCACGCGAGGCGTGTCCATTTTTTGCAAGCCGATGAAACATTTTTGATAGCGGTTGGCAAGCGTACTTCAAAAAGCAAAGAAGACAATCCTTGATTTTGGCCTTTTTATTTCGTTGTGACAATTAATTTATGTATCTTTGCCAAAAACTTAGTGGTGATACCGCTCGTTTGATGAAAGAAAACTGCTTTTTAGGTTGCTAACCCTATTTCTGTTGGGGAATATAAAACATACCCCTGTTTAATTCTATCTTTTACCAACGCCCGGCTCCCTGAAGGCAACTTCCCCGATCGGGGAAAGAAATGGAGGAGTACCACCTTATGAAATTCTATTTACGTTATTGCTGTGCGATGTGCTTCGCACTGATTAGTTTCCTGCTCGCCACTCCGCAGCGTGCGCAGGCGCAAACCCGCAAGGCCTATGTGTGTACAGCGCGGACAAGACGACCCTCACCTTCTACTACGACGACCAACGTGCCACCCGCACCGGCACTACGCGGGCATCGAGGAAACGAAAGAAGAGGGAGGTGTAGCCTCCCCTGCATGGGCAGGAACATGGGAAGTAGACGACAGTACTACCACTCGTGTGGTGTTCGATGCGTCGTTCCGAAATTTCCGTCCCACCACCACCGCCATGTGGTTCTTAAATTGTATAGTCCTCACGAAAATAGAAGGGCTGGAACATCTCAACACTTCGGAAGTGAAAGACATGAGCTACACATTCTACGGTTGCTCGGTTTTGACTTCTCTCGACGTGTCGCACTTCAACACCCAAAACGTAACCAACATGGATCACATGTTCGAAGGTTGCTCGGGCTTGACTTCTCTCGACGTGAAGAGCTTCAATACACAAAATGTCACCAACATGGCCGGCATGTTCTCCGATTGTTCGGGCTTGACTTCTCTCGACGTGAAGAGCTTCAATACACAAAATGTCACCAACATGGTCTACATGTTCTCCGATTGTTCGGGCTTGACTTCTCTTGACGTGTCGCACTTCAACACCCAAAACGTCACCTACATGGGTTACATGTTCTATGGTTGCTCGGCTTTGACTTCACTCGATCTGCAGCACTTCAATACTCAAAATGTCACCAATATGGGAGGCATGTTCTGGGGCTGCTCGGCGCTGACTTCCCTTGACGTGTCGAGTTTCAACACACAAAACGTCACCGACATGGGACATATGTTCATTTTTTGCACGTCTCTGACCTCGCTCGACTTGAAGAACTTCAACACCCAAAACGTAACCAACATGTATCACATGTTCGATGGTTGCTCGCGTTTAGCTTCTCTTGACGTGTCGCACTTCAACACCCAAAACGTAACCGATATGAGTAACATGTTCTCCGGTTGCTCGGCGCTGACCACTATTAAATGTAACAGGACTTGGCAGTGCTCGGAATCGAGAGACATGTTTGCCGGTTGCACGCAGTTGAAAGGGGCAGTCTCCTATGACGAGAACAAGGTTGACGCAAAGATGGCTAATCCGGAAACGGGCTATTTCACCGCCAAACCCGCCACGGTGAAAAGCAGGTGATTCGGTGTAAATGCTCACTTGAGGAAAGAGCCACGCTGCAAAACTGCAGCGTGGCGAAAGGGAAGATAGATACGATATGTGGGTTGAAGAAAACGCCATGGACGGTAGAGAACAGCGTTCGGCCTAAGGCCTTCTTCTTTCTCCTTTAATGATACCTATGAGCAGAGTAAGTTGTAGATAGAGATCCGCAAGCGTATTTCGTGCCGTACATTCAACATCAAAGAATTTGATCGTTCTTTTTGGTGATTTTTATTTCGGTATATCAATTTATCCCTATATCTTTGCCCAACTGTCGTGATAAGCAAAACGGAACATTTTGCACGGTACCACGAAGCGTATTTACCTCTTTCCGCTGCCTCTCCCCTTAACTTCGCACGGAATATAAAACAATAGTTCATCCAACGCTGTATTTTCACCTTTGCCCCTGCTCTCGAAGGCAACTTCCCCGATCGGGGAAAGAAATGGAGGAGCGCTACCGTATGATCCAGTATTTACGTTATTGCTGTGCGATGTGCTTCGCACTGATTAGTTTCCTGCTCGCCACTTCGCAGCGTGCGCAGGCACAAACCCGCGAGGCCTATGTGGCGCAAAGCGTGGACAAGACGACGCTCACCTTCTACTACGATGCACTTCGCTCCACCCGCACCGGCACGACATGGGGCATCGAGGAGACGAAAAAGGAGGGAGATGACACCTTCCCTGCATGGGCAGGAACACAGGACGTGGGAGACAGTACCACCGCACGTGTGGTATTCGATGCCTCGTTTCGATATTTCCGTCCCACCACCACAGCCCGGTGGTTTTATCGTTGTGAAGCACTCAAGCAGATTGAAGGGCTGGAGTATCTCAATACTTCGGAAGTGAAAGACATGAGTAGTATGTTCGCCTATTGCAATATGCTGACTTCGCTCGACCTGAAGAACTTCAACACACAAAACGTCACTAACATGGGTGGCATGTTCTACGGTTGCGCGGCACTGACTTTGCTCGACCTGAAGAACTTCAACACACAAAACGTCACTAACATGGGTGAAATGTTCTGTCGTACGTCTCTGACCTCGCTCGACCTGAAGAACTTCAACACACAAAACGTCACTAACATGTATGGCATGTTCGCCTATTGCAATATGCTGACTTCGCTCGACCTGAAGAACTTCAACACACAAAACGTCACTAACATGGGTGGCATGTTCTACGGTTGCGCGGCACTGACTTCGCTCGACCTGAAGAACTTCAACACACAAAACGTCACTAACATGGGTGGCATGTTCTCCGGTTGCACGTCTCTGACTTCGCTCGACCTGAAGAACTTCAACACAAAGAATGTCACTGACATGGGTTGGATGTTCTCCGATTGCACGTCTCTGACTTCTCTCGACCTGAAGAACTTCAACACACAAAACGTCACTGACATGCGTGGCATGTTCTCCGGTTGCACGTCTCTGACTTCGCTCGACCTGAAGAACTTCAACACAAAGAATGTCACTGACATGAATTGTATGTTCTCCGGTTGCACGTCTCTGACCTCGCTCGACTTGAAGAACTTCAACACAAAAAATATCACTGACATGGGTGGCATGTTCTTAAATTGTGCCGCGCTGACTTCACTCGACTTGAAGAACTTCAACACAAAAAATGTCACTGACATGAGTTGGATGTTCTCCGATTGCGCAGCGCTCACGACCATCAACAGCAATACTACTTGGCAGTGCCCGGAATCGGAAGAAATGTTTGCCTATTGCACGAAGTTGAAGGGCGCAGTAGCATATGACGAAAGCAAGACAGACGTAACGATGGCCAATCCGGAAACGGGGTATTTCACCGCTAAACCTGCCACGGTGAAAAGCCGGTGATTCGGTGCAAATGCTCACTTGAGGAAAGAGCCACGCTGCAAAACTGCAGCGTGGCTCTCTTTGTTTTTGACAAGCGGAAGGGAAGATAGGTAGGGATATGTGAGTTGAAGAGAACGCCATGGATGGTAGAGAACAGCGTTCGGCCTAAGGCCTTCTTCTTTCTCCTTCGATGATACCTATGAGTAAAGTAAGTTGAAAGGTATTTTGACGGAATAGATGCGCGAAAGGGATGGTGGGGGAACTGGACATCTCGCTCTCGACGAGTGCGACAAGGTGCAATCAGGCCGCAAGGCGATGGCCTAACCAAAGGAGGGCAAAGCCGACGATGAGGCTCGAGCAGAGGTAGGCGACGGCGGTAAGCGTGAGTTGCTGTTGCCATAGGGCGCGGCCGTCGGCCACGAAGGTGGAAAAGGTGGTGAAGCCGCCGCAAAGTCCGACGGTGAGGAAGAGACGGAGCGTGTCGGGCGCAGCGATGCGCGAGAGCACGCCGCTCAGTAGGCCGATGAGCAAGCAGCCGAGGGCGTTGGCGGCGAAGGTGCTCCACGGAAAACGCCCGTCGGCGGCACCGGGCAGGAGCAACGTGAGGAGATAGCGGAGGATGCCGCCAACGAAACAGCCGCAGCCGACGGCCAAGAGGGAACGTAGCATATATAAAAGAGGAGGGAAGGGGAGCTTGATTTTGATGATCGAAGAACCGCGTGTGGACTTGAGTGGTGAGGCAGGTGCGCTCCGACTGCGAATCGGCCTACTTCGCGGTGAGGGCGCTGCAGTCGGCATGGCCGGGCCGATAAAAAGAAATGGGCGGAGGCCTTCGTGTGGAGAGGTCTCCGCCTCGTCGGGTCAGGCGTAGATGAGAAAAATGGCGGGAGTCTTACCCAAATCGGGCAAGCCCGTTTGTTTCCACGCTTTTGACGCTGCGTGTGCAGATCCACTCGCGGTCGGTGGTGATGCCGGCGGCGACACAGAGTCGCGTTTTGGGCGAACAGGCCGAAAGGATGTCGGCAAAGAGTTTGGCGTTGCGGTAGGGCGTCTCGATGAAGAGTTGCGTTTGGTGTTCGTCGCGCGAACGAGCTTCCAACTGCTTGAGGGCGCTTGATGCGCGCGCTGCCGTCGATGGGAAGGTAGCCGTGGAAGGCAAAGCTTTGGCCGTTGAAGCCCGACGCCATCACGGCGAGGAGAATGCTCGAGGGGCCGACCAGCGGCACGACGCGCAAGCCTTCTTGTTGGGCGATGGCCACCAAGTCGGCACCGGGATCGGCCACAGCGGGGCAGCCGGCTTCGCTGATGACACCCACGTCTTCGCCCTTGCGCAGGGGAGCGAGAAAGGAGGAGAAGCGCGCGGGATCGGCGTGCTTGCCCATCTCGTAGAAGGTGAGCGCGTCGATGTCGATGTTGCGGTCTACGGCTTTGAGAAAACGCCGCGCCGTGCGGATTTCTTCGACGACGAAGTGGCGAATGGAGCGCACGATGTCGGCATTGGCGGCGGGGAGTACGCGGTCGTGCGGCGTGTCGCCGAGGGTGACGGGAATGAGATAGAGAGCGGCCATGGCGTTAGGACATGAATTGGGCGAAGGTTTTCTGCCGTTGCACATAGAAGCCGTAGATGAGGCTGCGTTGTATGCGTTCGGGGATGTTGAAGAGGGTGGTGGACTCGAGGTTTTGCTTGCGCGCGGCGTCGAAGTGGTGTTGCCACTTGTGGAAATCGCGTCGTGCACAGCGCACGGCTTTGGCATTGGCGAAGTCGCCCGTCACGAAGTATTTGAGCCACGCGATACCGTCGAGCCATTTGCGAACGCGGAGGACGTGGCGCAACTCGTCGGTGGGGAGATTCTTGTAGAGCATGGTGAGACTGTTGCGGAAATTGAGGTAGGTTTTCCGCGGATGCTCAGTGGGGAGTGTGCCGCCGCCGACGTGGTAGACGACCGACTGGGGGATGCACACAATTTTTCGCGCTTGCGCTCGGAGTCGCCAACAGAAATCGATCTCTTCGAAGTGGGCGAAGAAGTGCGGGTCGAAGCCTCCGACGGCGTTCCAGTCGGCGGGGCGAACGAGCAGTGCGGCGCCGGTAGCCCAGAAGAGGGAACGCACGGTGTCGTACTGCCCGTGGTCTTTCTCGAGGATGTTGAGCATGCGGCCGCGGCAGAAGGGATAGCCGTAGCGGTCGATGAATCCGCCTGCGGCACCGGCGTGTTCGAAACTGTCGTGCGCCCATTCGGCGTGGATCTTGGGTTGGGCGGCGGCCGTTTCGGGATGCGTGTCCATGTAGGTGCGCAGTGGGGTGAGCCAGCCGGGGAGGTACGCACATCGCTGTTGAGGAGGAGATAATAGTCGTAGCGTCCGGGCGTTTCGGCTTCGATGCGGCGGAAGGCGGCATTGTAGCCTTCGGCAAAGCCGTGGTTTTTTGTCGAAGCAGAGAGACGCACGTCCGGGTGTTCGGCACGCAGGGTAGTCGAGCGAGGCGTCGGTCGACCCGTTGTCGGCTACAATGACTTCGCCCTCGTCGGCGCAGTCGCTCACGACACCCGACAGATAGCGGCGGAGCATGTCAACGCCGTTCCAGTTGAGAATCACAACAGCAATCATGGATGAAAATAGTTTTGAGGTCAAAAACGTGCCCACAAGGGCGGTAGGATCAAAGGATCGGGGTGGCGATGAGTGCGTCGCCGCTCTCGTTGAAGTCGCCGAGCAGGGCTTGTCCGAGTGAGTCGGGGGCGATGTCGAAGCCGGGAGCCGCTTCGACGCGAATATAATTGTCGGTCCAGCCCATCATGGGGCGGCCTTCGCGCTGATGTTCCCACAGCACGGTGCGGGTTTCGCCGATGAAGAGGCGATAGTGGGCGATGCGCTTTTCTTCCGAGAGAGCAAGGAGCCGACGACTGCGCTCGCGCTTGGTGGGGGCGTCGACCACGTGCGGAATCTCGAGCGCTGCGGTGCCGGGACGCTCGGAGTAGCTGAAGACGTGCAACTGGGAGATGGGCAACGAGGCGATGAAGTTGTAGGCTTCTTCAAAGCATTCGTCGGTTTCTCCGCGGGTGCCGACAATCACGTCCACGCCGATGAAGGCATCGGGCATGATGCGGCGAATGAGTTCCACCTTATTGCGGAAAAAGCGTCGTGTCGTAGCGGCGCTTCATGAGCGCAAAGCACGGTGTCGCTGCCGCTTTGAAGGGAATGTGAAAGTGGGGCATGAAGGCGCGGCTGTGGGCGCAGAAATCAACAATCTCGTCGGTGAGCAGATTCGGCTCGATGCTCGAAATGCGGTAGCGCTTGATGCCTTCGACGCGGTCGAGTGCGTGGACGAGTTGCGAGAAATTCTCGCCGGTGGAGTGGCCGAAATCGCCGATGTTCACGCCGGTAAGCACAATTTCAAGTCCGCCGTCGGCCGCGGCTTGTTCGGCCTGCGCCACCACTTCGGCAATGGTGGCATTGCGTGAGCGACCACGCGCAGCGGGAATGGTGCAGTAGGTGCAATAATAGTTGCAGCCGTCTTGCACTTTGAGGAAGTAGCGTGTGCGGTCGCCGCGGGAGCAGGAGGGAACAAAGGTCTTGATGTCGCGCAATGGGGTGGTGTAGCAGATACCACCGTGCGACTGACTGTCGGCGCGCACGCCGAGTTGTTTGGCTTCGTAGTGCTCTTCGATGAGTTCGATGAGGGCGGCCTTTCTGTTCCTGCCCCACCACGAGGTCTACGCCTCAATCTGTGCGATGTGCTCGCCCGAGAGTTGCGCGTAGCAACCCATGACCGCGATGAACGCACCGGGATGTTCGCGGTGCAGGCTGCGAATGGCGTGACGGCATTTGGCATCGGCCTCGCCGGTGACGCTGCAAAGTATTGACAATGCAGATGTCTGCAGCTTCGTTTTCGGCCGGTGTGCAACCTTTGTCGCTGAGACGGTCGCGCAAGGTTGAGGTTTCGGCGTAGTTGAGTTTGCAGCCCAACGTGACGAAAGTGGCCTTCTTCTTATATATAGGGAGATGAGTGATTGTCCATAATTGGGTGCAAAAATACACGATACGCGGGGAAAGACCAATATTTGTGCCTGCTTTGCGTCGAGCCGATGAGTTGTTTTAAGAGATGCTATGTATTTTGTTAGGTTGACTTTTCAATAATTGATATAATAGGCGCTTTTCTGTAGTTTGCGCTCACTTTTCTCGAAAAAAAAAGGCGTTTCGCTTGGAAGTGTAGGAAAAGTCCGTACCTTTGCATCGTTTTAATACAAGCAATTGATTGTTTTACTCTAAACTCACACAACAATGAAGAAATTGGTTTTCATGTTCGTAGCTCTCGCAGCTATCTCTTTCGCTTCTTGCGGTAACAAGGCTCAAAGCACCACGACTAACGACAGCGACAGCGTTCAGGTTGATAGCCTCCACCAAGACAGCACTCAGACTGACAGCGCAACTACGGACAGCGTAAAGGCTGACTCTGTAAAGGCCTAAGCTCAGAGCTACGTACGTCGCCAACGCATGGCGACAAGCCCTAAAATTGGGCACTTGAGAGAATTGAAACCGGCAGGAACTTTTGTTCCTCCGGTTTTTTTGTGTCTTGAAGGTTGGGAGTACTCGAAAACCTCTCTTAAATGTGGACATCTCCCCTCACATCAGCGCGGTGTGAGGGAGATGTCTTTGCTACCCTGTCCAATTCTTGTCGGGAGGCTGTTGTGTTGTTGATGTAGTGTAATTGTAGATGTCGTTTTTGTGTTGCTGTATGCTTGTTCTCGATGAAGTCTGTTGGTCGCGATGGAGTTTTTATTGTGGTCGATGTATTGTGGTAGTCGTAGAGGGATTGTAGAAAGCGTAATTAAAAAGATACATAAGGCGTCAGCCGATCGTAGTCGCGCTCCGTGAACAGGGGGCAGCCGCGCAGATCGTCCCAACCGCGCAGCGGACCGAGTTTTGTTGCGCCGATTCACGATGAATTTCACCTGTTCGTAGTTGAGATAAAGGGTGCCGCACCAGTGCTTTGAACGTCGCGCGATTGAGGTTGAGGCGTTGGGGCTGAAAGTGCGGAGCAATGCGCACCCAATTTGCCGCGTCATACGGCAGTCCGTTGATTTCCGTGAGTTGTCGAGCGTCGATAAACCCGCCCAAGCGTTCGCGGTAGCCCACAATAGCGCGTGCATAAGCCGTCCCCACGCCCGGAATGCGCTGAAAGTCCGCCGTATCCGCCGAGTTGGCATCCAGGTGTGCGCCCTGTGCGAGTTTTTGCGGCCGCAATCGGCGCAGACTGTCGTAGCGCGCCTCGCGTTCTGCCCGTCGCGCGGCACGTTCTGCCTTTTTCGGCGTCCCAGCGTGCCCGATTGGCTTGATACTCCGCCTCTCGCTGTTCGCGCGCTCGTTGTCGTTCGGCCTTCTCGCGCTGCCATTCGTCCCACTGTGCCTGCCGTGCTTGAACGTAACGCAGCGAGTCGGCGCGCCGTCGTTGTTCGAAATCGCGCACTTCGCGCAAAGCCGCGTCGTCCGGTCGATCGCCTGCGGCAGCCGAGTGGGCTCCACCGGTCAGCAACGGGAATATCCACAATTTGATTGCGGCGAAAAGCAGGAGCAAGACGAGGAGCACAACGAGTCCGATGCGCGTCTCGCGGGAGAGGGAGGAAAAAGGCATTTTCATGGGGCAACACTTGAAAAAGAGGAGGAGCGCAAGCGAGCGAATTGCCGTTGCACACACGCCAAATTTAGCAAAATCGCCCGTAATGGGTGAGTTTTGCACTAAGTTTCTACTCCAATCTGCTGTTTTCTGTCGAAAACGATGGGAATTTGCGAGAAAAGGCTTAACTTCGCGTTCGATTTAAGGGGGTGCTTACTCTTAGGCTGAGAATAAACCCCATGAACTGATCCGGGTAATGCCGGCGTAGTTATCTAAATTAATCTACATGAACAAAATTAAGATTGGGGCAGCCCTTTGGTGCGCTGTCTTGAGCGTGTCGGCACAGCGTGCCGACAGTGTTCGCGTGTCTCGTCTCGACGAAGCACGCGTGGTGACGAACCGTGCCACGAAGACCACGCCGTTGGCGTTTTCGAATTTGGACAAAAAAGCCATCGAGCGCGTGAACTTCGGACAAGATATCCCCTTCTTGCTTTCGACGCTCCCGAGCGTAGTGACCACCTCCGACGCCGGTAACGGCATCGGCTATACCAGCATTCGTGTGCGTGGCACGGTGGGCGAACGCATCAACGTGACCAACAACGGCATCCCCCTCAACGATCCCGAAGCCCACACCTTCTACTGGGTAGACACCCCGACCTTGTTTCCTCCGTCAACGACATCCAGCTCCAGCGCGGTGTCGGCACCTCCACCAATGGCGCAGCCGCCTTCGGTGCCAGCATCAACATGACCACCGACCGCGTCGGCGCGCTGCCTTACGCCTCGGTCAACTCGTCGTTCGGCTCTTTCGCCACCACGAAAAACACCGTGAAAGTCGGCACCGGTCTCCTCGGCAATCATTGGGCGTTCGACACCCGTTTGTCGTACCTCGCCTCCGACGGCTACCGCGATCGCGCCTCGGCACGCTTGGGATCATATTTCTTCCAAGGCGCTTATCTCAACGAGGGTACCACGCTGAAATTCGTCCTCTTCGGCGGACGCGAAAAGACCTACCACGCTTGGGACGGTATCAGCCGCAAACAGCTCACCACAAACCGAACTTACAATCCCAACGGCGCGATTGGAGAGACTGGGCAGTTCTACAAAAATCAGATCGATTTCTATTTCCAGCAACACGCCCAAGTTTTTGCTCACCCAGCAGTTGACCGATCACCTCAACCTCTCGGCCGCCCTCCACTACACCTACGGCAATGGTTATTATGAGGAATATAAGAACAACAAGAAGCTCAAATCGTTTGGTTTGAAGCCCTTTACGTTCGACGGCCAAGAGGTGAAGAAGACCGACATCATCCGTCGTAAGGAGCTCGAAGGGAACTTCGGCGGCGCCATCGTGTCGCTCAACTACCGCAACGGCGCCCTCGATCTCACCGGTGGCGTGGGCGCAAATTGTTGAGAACGACCACTTCGGTCAAGTCCTCTGGGTGAAGAACTACGTCGGCCAATTGATGCCCAATCAGAAGTATTATGACAATACGGGCAAGAAATCGGACGGAAATGTTTATCTTCGTGCCAATTACGCCCTGTTGCCCTCGCTCAATCTCTTCGGCGATGTGCAGTATCGCCACATCGGCTACACCATCAAGGGCACGTCGGACAAGAAAGCCAACCACGACACGGATGTGAAGTTCAACTTCTTCAATCCCAAGTTCGGTGCCACTTGGATGATCGCCCCCGATCAGCAGGCCTATGCTTCGGTGAGCGTGGCGCACCGCGAACCGACGCGCAACAACTACGAAGAGTCCTTCTCTGCGCATGCGCCGCGTGCCGAACGACTTGTCGACTACGAAGCCGGTTACCGCTACAACGGCTCGAAGTTCGAGGTATCGGCCGGACTCTATTGGATGCAGTACAAAGATCAGTTTGTGCTCAACGGCAATATCAACGAAATCGGAGAAGCCATTTCCGAGAATGTCGCCGACAGCCACCGCGCCGGTATCGAATTGGCCGGTGCATGGAACCCCTGTTCGATGTTCCGCTGGGACGCCAATGTGACTTTGAGCCAAAAAACCAGATCAAAAGATTACGTGGCTCTACTTTGCCCAATGCCGACTGGAGCAAAGGTATTGCCCAGCCGGCTCGCAAGAACACCACGATTTCCTTCTCTCCGTCGGTCGTGGCCAACAACCGCTTTACAGTCGACTATCGTGGCTTCACCGCCTCGCTGACCTCGCAGTATGTCGGTCGCCAATATCTCGACAACATGGAGTTGCGCGAGAATTCGCTCGATGCTTATTTCGTCTCGCACCTCTCGGCTGCCTATAGCTTCCGTCTGCCTTCGGTGAAGGAAATCACGATCGGAGCCACGGTCTACAATCTCTTCAACGCCAAGTACGAAACAAACGGCTATTCGCAGTCGTCTGTCGACGATAAGGGCGCGGTGCTCCACGATCCGCGTTTCTACCCCATGGCCGGCACCAACTTCTTGGTCAACGTAGGATTGAAATTCTGATTGCTCGCGTCTTTGCACGCATTGTTCTTTCTCGTCTTCGGACGAACCCCGACAGCGGCGCCATCACATGTCTCGACCCGTTCGAGGCATGGGTGGCGTTCTGCCGTCCTTATTCTGTTTTCTCATCGGTGCGCGTCCCCTTAGTGGGGCGTCGTGCGCAAAAAAACATCTCATGGATTCACTCACTTCGTTCTTTGCCTTTTTCGACAACAGCAGTCTGCTCAATGGCGTGCTCGCCTTCCTCGGCACCGTGTTGGGACTGCCCTACATCTATTTGCAATACAAGGCCAGCCCCAAGTTTTGGCCCGTTTCGGCCGTCAATGCGCTGCCCTTCATCTACGTCAATTTGGTGAAGAGCAACTTCGCCACAGCCGCCCTCTTCGCCTACTATCTTTTGTGGCCGTGCAGGCCATGTTCTTCTCCGGCGAGAAGGAAGACAAAGCCGCCGACGGTGCCTTCTTGGTGCACAACATCCCCGGCAAATTGTATCCTCGTTTGCTTTTGGCCTTTTTGCTCATCTTCGGCGCGATCTATAGTTTCGTGGTCTACGCCCCCACGCTCTTTGCCCACCTCCTGCCCTCGCTCGAGGTGCCCACACCGCCAACGCCCTTTGCTGACGCCTTTGCCACGGCATTGAGTTTTGTGAGCATGTGGTTGCTTTCGAAAAATACATTCAGCAATGGCTCGCTTGGGTAGTGGTCAACACGGCCTACGTCTACATGTACGTGTCGCAAGCCAACTACCCTTGGGCGGTATTGTTCTTCATCTATGGTGCGGTGGCCGTGTTCGGTTATTTCAACTGGCGCGCGCTCTATCGTAGCCAGCAGGCGGCTGTTGAGGTATGAGTACGACAGTGATTCTCGCGGCCGGCTTGTTCCCGACCACAGCACGCGCGTTGGCCTTTTTACATAACGCTGATTATATCGCATGTTGCGACGGGGCGGCCAATGCCTGTGTGGATGCCGGTTTTGAGCCGGACGTCATCGTCGGCGATGGCGATTCGGTGCGCGAAGATGTGCGCGAACGCTACGCCGATCGCATTGTGCGCATCGCAGAGCAGGAGACCAACGATCTGACCAAGACCTTCCACCACGTGCTGAAGCAAGGTCGCCGCGATCGCTTTGTCATTCTCGGGGCGACCGGGAAGCGTGAAGATCATGCCCTCGCCAACTTGGCGCTCTTGATGGACTATGCCGAGGAACACCCTACGGTGATGATGGTCAGCGACTTCGGCACGTTTTATCCGGCTCGCGATCAGTTTAGTGGCACCGTCACACCGGGTTGCGAAGTGTCGATCTTCAATTTCGGCGCCAAGGCCTTTTCTGCCCGGGGCTTGCAGTATCCGCTCTATGATTTCACACGGCTGTGGCAGGGCACGCTCAATGTGGCGCTCTGCCCCGACATCGAAAATCCGAGCCGAAGGTGCTTTCCTCGTCTACGTTGCAGAGCCCGACCGCTGAGGCCACACAAGCGCGCGTTGCTCATCTGTTTTTCGCTCGACCGATGCCCGCTTTCTACCGACTGATGATGCCCATCGGTGGCAGCGGAGTGAGAGCTTACGCGACGACGGACCGCCTTTCGTAGTGAAATGGCTGAAACGTAGCCAAGATGGCCCGATCGATCCATCGAAGTCGATTTTTGTTCGAATAAACACCGCTCCTTAAGCGGATGACGCAAGTTTTACTCAGTCCCGATGCTTCCCCGGCGGAGCATCGGGCTTTTTTGCAATAAGTCAAAGAGCACTTGCGTTGAAATTCAGGAGAATATCTCCCAAATATCGCTGCTATATGGACGCCGCATTGCGGCGGGAAAAGGGAAGGTTGTGTTTTATCATCGGCAAAGATAAATCTTTTGTTTCGAAATAGAACCGTTTTTTCGAAGAAAATGTTTCGATTTTCCCGTTCATCAGTACACACTGCAAGAACTTGTGGACTTTTCTTCGAAACCTCCCCATTTTCTTGCATTCTCCCTCTCTTTTTTGGGGAAAGGGGCGTTTCTTCCTCCGCTACGCCCTGTCCTATCCCGCCCATCGCCACGCGCTTTCGCGGACACGCGCCTGCGCATCACGCACTCAGCGAGTTCTAAATCTTTGCCTTCACCCTTCACCTTCACCCCTAACTCACTGTTGGCTTGTGGTTTATGGGTGAACCTAAGGCTCCATTTAACACTTCACCGGTGAAGGAAAAATTCTCCTTGCCTTCACACTCAACGGTCTGTTCATCAGTTATTTATCCTTCTCGGGTGAAGAGGTGAAGGCAAAAAAACACGAAAAACGGCGGACGCGCGCGCTACGCGTGCGCGTTGGGGCTTTTCGCAGGACGAAAAAGGGGCGCCGGACACATAGCGATGAATACGATGGCCGCGCCGACCGATTTTCGGGGAAATGAGTGGTAGGGTTGCGCAAAAATATCCCTGAATAACGGTATAATAGTTTCCTATTTCTTATATTTGCTAATGATAAAGTATAGGATTATCCAGATATGATACTGAGAGTAAGCATAGCCCAGTATATGACGCAAATATCACCTACCACAATTTCAAAGACATAAATATGGATAGAGATAGAGTACACTATTATTCCCAATACGACATGACCGTAGGTTGGAGTTTACAGCAAATAGAGGCCCTATTGATGAATTTTGATGCCTCAACATTCGTCAAGGATATTAATGATGTTCTGGAACTCTATCACATCAAAAAACATATTGATCATGACAACCATCTATCAACTTGGAAAGAGGATTACATTGATAGTCTGAAATTAATGGTCAAGAGATTTCCAGAAATTATTGTAAGGTATCTGCGGGCTGTTCCCAAAGATGTGCTATATGATTATTACAAGTTAATAGACTGGGACTATAAGAGAACGTTCTGGGAACTAGTATCTGATTATAAAATTTTGGATTTGCTTGATGAATCTTTTTTGGACAAGGTGCTTACAGAAGATAGGAACTTACGTCTGATCCTGCAACAGGAACGGATTGTCAATAAGTTTGCAAAATATATAAAGGGTAAGATTATGAGTAATAGGCTATCTGCTCATATCCTCTTGGATCAATATACATGCAGAAGCTTAATTGATAATGATGAGACGTATTTCTTCCCGTCATCATTGACGTCTGCCGACAAGGAGCAGATTATTGTAGACTTCTTGAAACAAGACGAGCCTAACCTCAACTACGTGAGGCTTGTGACTCAAGTAAGAGATAATGCTAACGAGATCATCCTTACCCCAAAGACAAGGCTCCTTGCAAAAGATGTGGAAAAGCAATTGAATGAGAAGTTCTTTCACAAGGAAAACACGGCCCATTTTGCTTATGGTGTGGAGTATGATAGAAGTGATCACATTCCACCAACTAGAGTGGAGAAACAAGAAAACGGCTTTATGCAAGTTCATAGTTGGAAACATGTTGAGGGCTTAAACGAAATGGAGAAGATTCTCGCTTTTGGAAATCTTTTCGGTTTACTTGGCGAGGATTGTCTTATAAATATTGTTCATAAGGATTGCGAAACAGGTGGTATAGAATCTGTTCTTATGAATTGTGGAAAGGATGCTTACTTCATGAATCTCTGTTGTCAGATCTATAATAACCTCGCAGTCATAAATACAAATTTGTATTCTCGAGTGCTTCCAGCAATGGGAAACCGGCTGGAATCCTTGGTGAAAGACTTCTATGAGAATCATTTTAAGGAAGACTATGGTTATCCGGCTTTGCGATTAGTATTGCCTGCAGAAGATGCTGACTGGGTCTCTAAATGTCGGATTATATTCCCCGAATTGGACTCGGTTTCAAAACAGTATAATACGTTTGTAGAAGAGGGGGATATAGAACCGAGGTTATTTGCATACGGGAAACCGTTACTAATGACAGATGTTAGAAGTCTTTTTGGGAATAAATATTACGTGATTAAGGGAATCCTCCCGAGATTGTTGAACCGATGATGCTTTTGTTCAGACCGGCAGAAACCCTTGATGTTGTTGACGGATTTGATACTACGGAAGTTCGCGGATTTTATGATTTTATTACGAGTTGCGAAGTCCCTTATTTGGTTTACGAGAAAAATCACAACAAGAATAAGGTAGACAAATTGATTGCCAGAGAGTTCGTCATGGTCGATGAAGATGGGGTACTAAGACCTGGAGATCAATCTGCAATTGAAATATTAGGTTGCCTTTGGCGCAATCGTGTAGTATCGTATTGGCATCACAGTAAGGCGGTTCGTGATTTACTAGACAAATGGAGAGAAGGAGATTTGTTAGAAATTGATGACCACCTACTTTGCGAATCTGAGCGTAATCTGTTCTCTTATTATCTTAATAATAACAAATATACTAATGGGCCCGCCATCCGAAACCAGTATGCACATGGAGGAATGCCTATAGGTGATGATGTACAAGTCCATGCCAAGAACTACTATATCCTTCTTATGCTATTGATTCTGCTTCTACTGAAAATCGAAGATGAATTCAGAATTGGGTGCAAAATACTAGAGAACGAGCTCTAATTGTTCTCATAAAAGTATCCCCGATAGGGGGTATAATTGAGTTTAGTTTCTTATATTTGCCACCGATAAGGTATAGAACAACGTTCGCGAATTGGGGTGTTCTTGTGATAAATCCTGAATCTGACCCCGAAAACGGCATTTAGCATACATCTTCAGTGTGCGAGACTTCAAGTAAAAGATACAAGTATAAGATGGTAGTGAGAACAATCATAGCGCAGTATGTAAAGGAGATGCGCAAGAAATATAAACTGACACAAGTCGACCTCTCCGAGAAAGCCGGAGTGGGGTTGCGCTTCGTGCGTGAATTGGAACAGGGCAAGACCACGCTTCGCCTCGACAAGGTCAATAAGGTGTTCGAACTCTTCGGCTCGGAGTGTGGACCCGTGCCGATGAAACGAGAAGGAGATGACGTATGAAACAAGCAATTGTTTATTGGAAGAGGCTAAAGGCTGGGATCCTCACAGAAAGAATATTTCATCCCTAAAACCATAGTCAACTCTCTTTGAACCGCAGCCCTCGAAATATGTTAGATCAACAAAATAACGGGCGCACTCGCGATGAGTGCGCCCGTTGTTGGGGAAATGGTGTTCGAGTGAACACGAAGGAATTAGTCTTCGTTTTCTTCCTCTTCCTTGGCGATGAGCTTGTAGCCCTTACCGTGGATGTTGATGATTTCCACCTCTTCGTCCATGCGCAAGTGCTTACGCAGCTTGGTGATGTACACGTCCATGGAGCGTGCGTTGAAGTAGTTGTCGTCGATCCAGATCTTTTTGAGGGCGAAATCGCGCTGGAGGATTTCGTTCATGTGTGCGCAGAGCAGGCTCAGGAGTTCGCTTTCCTTCGTGGTGAGCTTCTTAGAGGCCTTGCCGTCTTGCACCTCGGCTTCGAATTCGGTGCGGATGCGTTGTGCATCGGCTTCGTCGCTGCAGGTGTAGCAGAGAATCTGCTTTTGGGTGTCGAAGGTGTAGTGCTTACCGATGTTGTAGAAGGTGCGTTCGCGGTTCTTCTTACCTTGCACACGACGGAGGATGGCGTCGATGCGGAAGGTGAGTTCTTCCATCGAGAAGGGCTTGGTGAGGTAGTCGTCGGCACCGATGCGGAAGCCTTCGAAAAACGTCTTCTTTGAGGGTCTTTGCCGTGAGGAAGACGATGGGCACTTCGGTGTTGGTCAAACGGATTTCCTTTGCCAAGGTGAAGCCGTCTTTTTAGGCATCATCACGTCAAAGACACAGAGATTTGTATTTGCTGCGGAGAAATTCGCGGTAGCCTTCTTCGCCGTCGTTGCAGAGCACGGCGTCGTAGCCTTTGGCCAAGAGATATTCGCGGAGGAGCATGCCGAGATTTCTCGTCGTCCTCGCAGAGGAGGATTCTTACTTTTTCCGTCAAGAGTCATAGTGATAGGTATTTGTGATGAATATTTTTTGTTTACATCAGTCGTCCATGATGGGAAAAACTGACGGTGAAGGTGGTACCGTGGCCGTACTTTGCTGTCGACGGTAATCGTGCCGTGGTGTGCTTTCACCACGCCGGCCACGTAGGCAAGTCCGATGCCCACTCCTTTGACGTTGTGGACGTTGCCGGACGTCACGCGGTAGAAGCGATCGAAGATGCGCTCAGGTCTTCCTTCTGATTCCGATGCCGTTGTCGGAGAAGGTGATGACGAATTGTTTCCCCTTGTTGAAGGTCGAAACAACGAGTTTGATTAGCACTTCGGGACGGCGGTATTTGAGCGCATTGTCCAGAAGGTTGTTCACCAAGTTGGTGAAGTGCATACGATCCGCGTTGATGATGGGATCTTCGGCATCGATATGTGCCTCGATGCTTCCGTTGGGATCATCTTGCTTCACTTTGAGTTGGAAGGCCATGGTGGCTTCTTCCACGACCGTGTTGGCTTCCAACTCGTCGAATTTGAAGTGGATGGCGTCGATGCTGTCGAACATCGAGAGTTGCAAGACCTTTTTCGGCCAGCATGCGGAGTCGTTTCGATTCAGAGAAGAGTACGCTGTGGTAGTCTCTGACTTTATCGGCCGGTAGCGTGATGCTTTGGTCTGAGAGCATCTGCGCAACGAGCGAAATCGAGGCAATCGGCGTTTTGAGCTCGTGGGTCATGTTGTTGATGAAGTCGGTCTTCATCTGTGAGAGCCGTTTTTGTCGATAGATGCCGATGAGCGTAAAGATGGAGATGGCGAGAATGAGCAGACTGAAGAGGCCGAGGAGCAGCATAATGCCCGTTTCGCGCATGAAATAACTGCCGAGATCTGAAAATCTCACGACGAGAATGCCCATGTGGGCGGGGGAGTCATCGGCAAAGATCTCTTGTTTGTACTCTTCGTCGGAATACTCTTCGTTGTAGTCTTTGCAACTCAGCACGGTGCGCCCGTCTGTGGTTTGCACTTTGAAGTGATAGTGCACGAGGCGCAAGTCGATGCCGTTGTGTTGCAATTCATTTTTCAGCAGCACATCGAGTTCTGTGCGGTCGATTCGCTGTTCCAACGGTTTGTCGGTGAGGCGATCGATGTTGTTGTAGATCACTTCGTCGACGAGATGCCGTTGTTTGAGGTATCGTTGTCGGAGGGTGGCTTTGATGGAGTTGTCGCCGAACGCATTGAGGGCGATCGGGTACTTACGGCCGAAGGAGGGGCTGTGAGGGATGCGCGTTTGGGCGCTGTCTTGCACCGGGATGGAGAGCGAGTCGGCCAGCGCTCGGGCTGTACTGTCATCGGGGAAGCCCATTTCGGTGTCCAAACGGTGCTGTACCTCGTTGATTTCGAGGGCATGTGCCGTTTGGTAGAGTGCGCGTTGGACGTTTTCGGCGAACTGTCGGCGGCGCATGTCTTGGATCTGATGATAGTAATATACCTCCGTTCCGATCAATGCGAAGATCGCAAGGAACATCAGTGCGGCAGTTATCCAAATTGTCCTCCTTTTCATACCGCGAATATAGTTAATTTTGGGTGGAGTCAAAACCTTATAGTCTACACATCGTGTAAAAAAATAGTATCTTTTATAGAAGAATTTGGTTTGACTTGTCTGTTCTGGCAAGTTCTTTCGTTGGAAAGAAAAACAATCGGCTCATTCTCCGTTAAGAATGAGCCGATTAGCGAGACGTGTCGTGCAAGGGGAAACGTGCTGGTGTAGCGAAAAT
>BNJS01001828.1_pt1 | contig 32212 bp, 57 predicted proteins | sample 8540461 | NCBI WGS metagenome assembly BNJS01 (sample SAMD00202454, study PRJDB9452) | human saliva metagenome | isolation source: human saliva | place: Japan | reverse complement strand
AAAGCGATGGTTCGCCGAAGCGGCGGACGCTCATTGCTGTCAATCTTGGTTTGAGACATGGAAATCACCCTTTAGCGTTCCTATGATACCATAGAGGCGAATGGGGACAATCGGGACTTTTGAAGGAGGGAACTATAGGGAAACTAGGAATCGATGGACAGCGAAATCTTTTCTCGAAGATTTCAGAGGGCTTCGGTAAGATATTATAAAGGAGGAATTGCCGATGAATGAGCTGATGAAGCCGACCGCGCCGCTGAAGGACTATCTCTGGGGCGGGACACGTCTGGGGACGAGTACGGCAAGCTATCACGGAGCTGCCGAAGGTGGCAGAGAGCTGGGAGCTCGCCCGTCACCGTGACGGAAAGAGCGTGATTGCCAGCGGCGCGGCGGCAGGGGAGACGCTCGAGGCGTGGCTGACGCGCGGGGGCAGAGGCACTCGGCACACGGGCAGCGCAGTTTCCGTATTTTCTCTCCCTCATCAAGCTGATCGATGCACACGACAATCTCTCCGTGCAGGTGCATCCGAGTGACGACTATGCCCTGCGCGTGGAGGGGAGTACGGCAAGACGGAGCTCTGGTACGTCGTCGATGCCGCCCCGGGCGCAGAGATTCTCTACGGTTTTGCACATGCGATCGAAAAAGATGAATTTCGCAGGCGCATTGCGGACAACACACCCTTGAGGTCGCACGTCGCGTGCCGGCGCAGAAGCGATGCGTTCTTCATTCCCTGCCGGTACGCTCCATGCCATCGGCAAGGGGCTGCTCATCTGTGAGATTCAGCAGAGCTCCAACGCGACGTATCGCGTCTACGACTATGGGCGCATTGGCGCCGATGGAAAGCCGCGCGACCTGCACGTCGAAAAGGCTCTCGATGTGACGTCGCTCGTGCCCGTTTCGCTGCTGCAGAGCAGCTTCCGCGGCGGATGAATTTCGTGGCGCTGAGGTGCGCCTGCTCGCCGCATGCCCGTATTTTACCGCCTCATCATCTGCGTGTTGACGGCATGTGAGAGCACGGCGGGAGCGACTCTTCCACCGCCTGACGATTCTCGCAGGACGTTGACGCTGACGTGGCGGGCGGGGAGCCTCCGCCGTCAAGGGGAGAGTGTCTCTATCCCAGCACTATCTTGGACAATATATGCTGCACGGGACGGGGAACTGATCCTCGCAGGGTGTGACTCGCCGCAGACGGCTTTCATGGGACTTGACGCCTTTTGTTATAATGAAAACACGATACTTTAGTTATCAGTGCCTGATGGGGAGGTTTAGGATGATCGATTTTCGACCATTGAAAAAGAAGACGTCGTTGTTGATCGATATTTTCATGCGAACTACCACGAAAACTCGCATTTTAATTTTACCAATCTCTATATGGTGGCGCGCGCCGTTCTTCGCATATTGCCGAAGAGGATGATGCGCTCTATGGCGAGCGAGTGAAGGGGATTCTTTCGCCGCTGCAGCCTTTCTGCGACCCATCGCACTATCCCGCGGCGACGAAGAAGCTGATCGCTCACTTTGAGGAAGGGCAGCCGCCGCATCTTTTACGATATGGAGCGCGGCTATGCAGACTACCTGCGCAGTTGCGACTTTGCGGACTTTTGACGTGGTCGCCGACCGCGACAACTACGACTATGTGTATCTCTCGGAGAAGCTCATCAGCTTTGCAGGGGCGCAAGCTGCACTCGAAGAAGAACCATCTGAATGCGTTCCGCAAGGAGCACCCTGAGGCGGGAGTATCTGCCCATCACAGAGGATGTCGTCACGCAGTGCAAGCTGGAGCTCAATAGCTGGTACAGCAGCATATCCGCGAGGATGGCACGATCGACCCATTCATTGAGTACGAGCGCACGGCAACCTCGAGGTGCTGAACGATTTTGACTACTTTGGTCTGCAGGGAGGGGCTGTCCGCTCAGGGCGGGCGCATCGTCGCCTTTACCTTCGGCGAGCAGCTCAACACGGATACGGCCGTTATCCATGTGAGAAGGCGGATCCCGAGGTGCGAGGGGCATATCCCGCGATCAATCAGGGATTCGTGAGCACGCATGGAGCCATCTCACCCACATCAACCGTGAGGAGGATATGGGCATCGAGGGCTGCGCAAAAGGCAAAGGAGTCCTATAAACCCGAGAAGCTGATCGAGAGTTCAACGCGCGCTGCGCTGAGAAAAATACATAGATGCGGGGGAATCATCATGATGAATTATCAGAAATATACGAAGGGCTACTTTATGCCGCCGGAGATCCGCATGGACTGGCTGAAAAAGCGATGCACCTGATCGCGCACCGCTCTGGTGCTCGGTCGATCTGCGCGACGGCATCAGGCACTCATCGTTCCGATGAGCCCGATGAGAAACTCGCTCTTTTGATCTCCTCGTGCGCGTCGGGTCCAAGCGAAATCGAGGTCGGCTTCCCTGCGGCATCGGATACGGAGTATGAGTTCCTGCGCCGTCTGGTGGAGGACAACCCTCATCCCCGATGATGTAACCAGTGCAGGTTCTGACGCAGGCGCGTGAACATATCATCCGCAAGACGTTCGATGCACCGCGGGGGTGAAGAACGCCATCAGCATCGCTCACAATCCCACCTCGGCGGCACAGCGCGAGCAGGTCTTTGCGCGCTCCAAGGAGGAGATCCTGAAGATCGCCGTGGACGGTGCAAAGCTCCTCAAGGAACTGACGGAGGAGGCGGGGGCGAAGTATCGCTTTGAGTACTCGCCCGAGAGCTTTACGGGCACGGAGCCGAGTATGCCCTTGAGGTCTGCAACGCCGTGCTCGACGTGTGGCAGCCGACGCCTGACCGCAAGGCGATCATCAATCTGCCTTCGACGGTGCAGATGTCGATGCCGCATGTCTCACGGGATGCAGATTGCCTCATATGAACGATCATCTGAAGTATCGCGATGCGGTCGTGCCTCGCTCCATCCGGCACAACGACCGCGGCTGCGGCGTTTCGGATACGGAGATGGGCCTCTTGGCGGGGGCGGATCGCGTCGAGGGACGCTTTCGGCAACGGGGAGCGCACGGGCAACGTGGACATCATCACGGTGGCGATGAATATGTTCGCGCGCTCGGCGGGATCCGAAGCTCGATTTCTCCAATTTGCCGCATCTCGTCGAGGTCTGCAGGGAGAAGGTGACGCGGATGCAGGTCAACCCGCGCCAGCCGTATTCGGCGCGCGCTCGTCTTTGCGGCGTTCTCCGGCTCACATCAGGATGTGTATCGCGAAGCGATGCACTACGGGCGGAGAAGCATCCGGAGCACTGGTGCCTGCCGTATCTCTATATCGATCCGAAGCGACATCGGGCGCACCTACGACGGCGACGTGATCCGCATCAACAGCCAGTCGGGGCGCGGCGGCGTCGGATTCGTCATGGAGCAGCAGCATGGCATCGATATGCCGAAGAAGATGCGAGAGATCTCAGCTACCGCGTCAAGGCGGTCTCCGATGTCGGGCACAGGGAGCTGCAGCCGGATGAGATCTGCAAAGGTGTTTATGGACACCTACGTCAACGTCGTATTCCCCTACGAACTGGCGGACTTCTGCCTGAACAAGCAGCCGACGGCACGCGGCGCGGCGACCCGCATCTGCGCGTGGACGGCGAGGACCGCACCTGCGAGGCGCACGGCAACGGACGTCTGGATGCCGTGTCGAATGCGCTGCAGGAAAACCCGATCTTTCCTACTCGAATCTCGACCTACAGTGAGCACGCCCTGAGCTGGGGCAGAGCTGCGCGCGATTTCCCTATATCAGCATCACCGGCGAGGACGGAAAGGTACTAGGGGCGCGTGGGATGATACGACATCATTACTCGTCTATTCTGGCACTCTTTTTCCGCGATCAACCGCATGAAGGCAGGGCTCTGATGTGACCGACATTGTTGCAGAAAAACTGAAGCTGCTGCCGGACAGCCCGGGCGTCTATATCATGAAGGACGACCACGGGAAGATCATTTACGTGGGCAAGGCAATTGTCCCTCAAGAACCGTGTCCGGCAGTATTTTCAGAGCAGCCGCAATCACACACCGAAGGTGCGCGCGATGGTCTACATATCGCCGACTTTGAGACGATCATGACGGCGAACGAGGTGGAGTCGCTGATTCTTGAGGCGAACCTGATCAAGCAACATCGGCCGCGTTATAATATACGGCTGAAGGACGATAAGAGTTACCCCTGCGTCAAGGTGACGGTGCAGGAGGATTTTTCCGCGCGTCTTATCACGCGGCGTGTGCTGCGTGACGGCGCGCGCTACTTTCGGCCCCTATACGAATGTGACGGCGCTGCGGGACAGCTTAAAGCTCCTGCGGCGCCTTTTTCCTCTGCGCACCTGCCGCACGATGCCCGAGCGCCCCTGCCTCGAGTATCACATCAAACGCCGCCTTGCCCCGTGCGTCGGCAAGGTGGAGGCGGAGGACTCACGTGCATGATTCGCGCCGTGCTCCTCTCCTTGAGGGCAGGACGGATGACGTCGAGCGCGAACTGGAGCAGCGCATGAATGCGGCGGCAGAGGCGTATCACTTTGAGACGGCGGCACGGCTCGCGATCAGCTGAGTGCCGTGCACGGCGGCGGAGCGACAGAACATCGTGACAGGGGCGGGCGATCAAGATGCCGTCGGCATGGCGCGCTCGGCGGCGGGCGTCTGCGGCAGATCTTCTTTATCCGCGGCGGCAAGATGATCGGGCGCGAGCACTTTCTCTGCGTGGCAGCGAGGAGGAGAGTGATGCGGATATCCTGCGCGTTTTCTTGGAGCAGTACCACAATCAGGCGACCTTTGTCCCGCGTGAGGTGTTGCTGCCGTGTGCGATTGACGCAGCGGCGCAGGCGACCATCGAGGCGTGGCTTGCCGCACGCAAGGGGCGGCAAGGTCGCCCTCCTCACGCCGCAGCGCGGCACGAAGCACGATATTGTGCAGATGGCGACGGGCAACGCCGCGAAGTTCCTCGCAGACGAGGAGACGCGGCGCAGTCTCTTGGATGAGCAGACGCTTGGTGCCGTGGAGGAACTCGGACGATACCTCGGGCTGAAGCATCCGCCGCGCCGCATGGAGTGCTTCGATATCTCGCACAATCAAGGGCAGGAGACCGTCGCCTCGATGGTTGTCTTTGAGGATGGCGCACCGAAGAAATCGGACTATCGCCGCTTTAAGATCCGCAGCACGGAGGGCAAGCCTCGACGACTTCCTCTCCATGCGTGAAGTGACGACGCGCCGCTATGTAGGTTTGCCCGAGGAAGAGCTGCCCGATCTCATCATCATCGACGGCGGCAAGGGGCAGCTCTCCTCCGCCCTTGAGATCATCCGCCACGCGGCAGGGCATAAGGATGTCCCCGTCGTCGGCCTCGCGAAACAGTTTGAGCTCGTCTTTACGGAGGGAAATTCAGAGCCGGTTGAACTGCCGCGCCGCAGTCAGGCCCTCTATCTCATCCAGCGCATTCGCGACGAGGCACACCGTTTTGCCATCACGTTTCATCGAAAAACTGCGCGGCAAGCGCAACCTCGTCTCCGTCCTCGACCATATCGTCGGCATCGGCCCCCAAACGGCGGCAGAGCCTGCGCACCCACTTCGGATCGCTGGAAAAATCAGGAGGCGACCGTGGAGGAACTCGCTGCCGCTCCCGGCATGAATCGCACTTCTGCCGAGGCCGTGCGCCATTTCTTCGATGCACAGCAGGAACTGCGTGGGAAAACAATAACAGAATAGGATTATCACACCAAAATGATGAACTGTACGATTGAATTGCAGTTCTGATTATTGTAGAATTATCAAAAGATTTGAAATGATGACATCTCATTTAGGAGGTGTCGCACGATGCTCATCTTTCAACGTATGCAGATATTGTGTGCGGCACTCTCCTCGGCGTGAGCTCTGTTCTCGTCGGATGTGGGTCTGCTCGTCAGGCTCCTGCGGACGATGAAAAATCTGGTCGTGGTTCTATAACTGCGGCGCAGAGGATTGGACAGACCCCATTGCCAAGGAGTTTCAGGAGGAGACGGGAATCCGCGTCCAGTTGGTGGACGGTACATCCGATGCCCCTCATGACACGCATTCGTACGGAACAGGAAAAATCCGCGCGGTGATGTCCTGTGGGGCGGTGTGGAAGATGTCTACCCTATCCCTCACGTCCCTATCTGGCATCCCACGACTGCCCGGAGGAAGGTGCCCTGCGCAGTGACTATGTTGGTGGGGACAAGGCCTTTTACCTTATGACAGAGGATCCCTACGTGCTGGCTTTACAACACGGATCTCGTCGATGCCGAGGACGCGCCGACCGGATGGAGCGATCTTTTCAAATCACTGTTTCGCGGGCGCATTGCGCTTGCTGACCCGACCAAATCACTGGTCTCATACGATGTACTCATGACGATGATGGATGTGCTCGGCGGTGATAACGCCACTGATCTCCTGCATGGAAGATCAGCTGATGGGCACATGGTCTCTGCCTCGGCAGAGCAGGTCAAGGCTGTTGTGAGTGGTGCGTATGCGGTCACGGCGACAGCGGAGCAGCCAGTTCTGCGGTCTCGGTCGGCGGGGGCACACATCGAGGTTGTCTCATCCACGGGAAGGGACACGCGTTTCCGCCACCGGGGTTGCGGATCATAAAGAATGCTCCGCACATAGAGAATGCAAAAATTCCTTGATTTTGTTATGAGCCGTCGTGTTCATGAACGTCTCGGCGTATATGAACGACGCTCCACGCGTGCCGATGTCACGGCACCGCCGAATCTCCCGACGCTTGCGGAGATTCATTCCACACGGTTTGATGCTCGGCATGCCGCCGCGTTCAGAGATGAGTTTTGAGCGAATGGCGTGCTGCGGTTATCAAACAAATCCCTCATTTCCCCATCCCCATTCCCATATTTTCCCCTTCCAAGACCGTCACTGTGTGGCGGTTTTCCTTTTTCTATTGTTCACGATATAGAATGAAAATCCCTTACAAAATGATAATTTCACTTGACAGAAAAGACGATTTATCCTTATTCTTTTCTATATAGTCTGAAGATTGAGGAACATAAATGTATTTCTTTACATTCTTATAGTTGTTGCGACGCAGTGAGATCTGTTTTTGGACGATGGGAAAGGCGGGATAGAAATGGAGTGGCATACGATCGCTATCAGAAGCGACTGTTCGCATACCTTCTCTAGGCGGCATCCTTCCTCTCCTGATCGTCCCTGACGATTATCCTCTCATGCCGCGATCGTGCCCGCGAGAGTACACAGAAAAGGCCGGGTACGCTGAGGTGCAGCGCATCTCCCGTGAGATCGACAATCTCGCACTTGCTTATCAGCGGCTGATGATGCTGTTTTTCATGCGGGATGATGTCATGGCGTATATGCGTACGGGAGCCGACGGATACGACGCATCTCTATGCCGATCTCTATGGCGTCCTCTCCGGGCGTACGGGGAGGCAGTAGTCTATCTGCTTCCGGCGGACGGGCGGCGTGCGATTGCCACGGACGATGCCGCGTGACCATCGTCTCCCCGGACGAATCTCCACTGGGGCGTGATCGGTCAGGCGGTACAGCAAGATGGCTGGGCGTTGATTGCGAGGGCTGACCGCACGGCTCCTGACCAGCAGAATACGTTTTTCGATGGCGTACGCCATTCGCCAAAACGGCAAGCTGCTCGCGCCGTGGTTGTCGATATCCGCCGCGAGGCCTCGTTCCGCTCATTCAGCGGGTCAGGACGGCAACGAGGGGCAGATCATCTCTGACCGATCGCTACCGCTACGTGATGATGGATTTGCTCGACCACCACGGCGAGGGATTCTCCGCCCCTTTGCTTCGGCGGCGGCGGATGAAACGTCAGCGTCCGTTTTTCCGCTGACTTTCGTGAACAGCTCTGCCGTGACGGGGATCGCCGTGCATCTGCGCCAGCGGGACGGATGGGGACACCGGTGGAGGAGCTGATACGCCTCTATCTCGCTGTAGATGCCGCCGCGCTTGCGGTGACGGCATACTCGCGTGGCGGCTCAGCTGCCGTCTCTGGCATCCGCTCCATATCCTGACGCAGGCAATGCGCCGTGTACGGAGTTCGGATGATTTTTTTCGACGCAGCTGGAGGCGCATCGCCGCGATGAGATCGGAGAGCTCGCACGGACGTTCAATCGGCCTGATTGCGCACATACGGACGCTCCTAGCGGAAAACCGTGCGCGAGAGCGACGCCTGCGCATCGCGGAGGTCAAGTCACTGACCGAGATGACGCGCCCGCATTTTTATCTACAACACACCGAACTCATCAAGTGGAGTGCAAAGCTCGGCGACGCGGAGGGCGCGGCAGATATCGCCGTCCAGCTCGGCAAGATCCTGCGCGCCTCGGTGAGCATGAAGGAATTCGTGACGGTGGCAGAGGAACTATCCTTCCTGCGCACCTCATTCGAAAATCCAACAGCGGCGCTTCGAGGGGCGTCTGAAGGTGACGCTGATGTGACAGCCGCATCATGGGATGCTATGTGCCGAAGCTCATCCTTCAGCCGCTGGTCGAGAACGCGATTCAGCATGGGACTTGAGAGTGGGAGCGGCGGGCGTATCCTCATCGTCGGCAGGCGCGACGGCGATCATATCCTTCTCCGCGTGAAGGACGACGGGCAGGATGTCCAGCGCGCCAGCAGGAAGTGCTCGCGCGGCAGGATGATAATCACTTTGGTCTCTATAACGTCCACATGCGTGCCATGCTGAACGGGAGGGACTGTCGGGGATTGATCTCCAGTGCGGAGGGGAAGGCACAGAGGTGCGGTTGACGCTGGAAGTATACGGAGGAGGCTCCGCGCGATGATTAAAAGTGCTTGTGATTGATGATGAGCTGCTGCAGCGGCAGGGCATCGTACAGCTGACCCCGTGGCAGGATTTTGGCGCGGAGGTGGTCGGTGCAGTCCGGCGTGGGATGGAGGGCATCCCCATGGCGCGGGAACACCATCCCGATGTGCTGATCGTGGACATCAAGATGCCGGGAATGACGGGCTTTGATGTCATTGCCAGCCTGCGCGAGGAGATCGATGCCGAGTACATTATCCTGTCGGGATTCGGGGAGTCTGAGTATGCACAGCAGGCGATTGCTCGGCGTATGCGCTCACCTCCTCGCCGCTGGATGATGAGGAGCCGGCGTCGCGATCAAACTCGCCGCTAGGCATGTCATGAGCGTCGTCATGGCGCACCGCGATGATGACGATCTGGCGTATGGAGCCTGGACACTTCCCGCGGAAGAGCCTCGTCGCGCGGCTATCTTCGCACGCTGTACGGCACATAGAGGCGCACATGGCAGAACCGATCACCGTCCAGCAGAGGTTGCAGGAGCTGGGGCTGAGCGTCATCATCTCCACAAACTTTCTGAGGCGCTGCGGCACTCTCTTTCAGCTCCTACTCTGACGTGAATGCCGTCGCGTCATGCAGGACACATGCTGCGTGAGAGCGATGCCAAGATCTATGTGGTCGCTGCCGCCTGCATATCAGGATACTCGCTATTTCAGCAAGGTCTTTCAGAAACACATGGGCATGAAGCCGACAGAATATCGCTACGGAAAAATGGATATATCTTGTGCAGGGGTATGGACAAAAAGTGAAAAATGCTATATTATAATAATAGTTATTGGTTAGTAAAAGAAAGAACCAGTATCATCTACTGAAACTGTGTGCGATTATTATAGGAGGAATTTGTTATGAAGACATGGGTTTGCTCGGTTTGCGGCTGCGTATGACGAGGCAAAGGGAGATCCGGACCACGATCTCGCCCGGGCGTGGCATTTGACGATCTGCCTGATGATGGTCTGCCCGCTCTGGGCGTGGATAAGAGCATGTTTGAGCTGCAGGAGTAACGTAAAGGAAGCACTGACGACACAGCCCCCGCGTAAGCGGGGTTTTTATCTTTTGTGAAAAATCTGCGCCAATCCGGACAGACTACATCTTTTATCGGCGATTCCTCGCAAATATTTTTGCTTTTCCGCCGAGAATCCCGCATAATGTACCAGATATTATAGTGTTAGGAGATTTTTGTTGGCAGAGCGATTGAGATCAGTGTTATTTTTCAGGCTTTATGGCCATGTTCACTGATGAGCGCACTGGCGTTCACCAGCCATCGACGGACGCGCAACGGCGAGTGATTACTCTTTGGGAATCGAAAGCTCGGCGCATGTGGGTGACCCTTCGATGAGTGCCGAGGCGCGGATATGTCGGGTGGATGCCGATGGGCCGCCCGGCCATGCCTAATACGAGCAGGGCTCAATGCCGGCTGGATCGCACCCGTCTGGCGCTCGGCACATGGGCGAACCGCGTTCATCGCGGCGCCTGCGCGTCTATACAGAGCCAGCGCGGCACAACCGCCGACGCCGCCGGATGAAAATCACCGTTTTTGCCACGTCGGTGCGCAGGATCGCACCAGCGATCTTTCATCACCTTTTATACCTCTATACGTCATCGGACTGTGGCGGCGGGCGCCCTGACGACAATTTTCCAGCCGCCGTATCTGGACGGCGCTGCTCTTTTGGTGCCGTGGTCGTGGTGCCCCACACGCTCGTCTGGCGGTTTTCTCGCCGTGTCTCGAACGGATTTTCATCCGCTGCGTACGACGATAAATCTTTGCACATCCTCGGTTCCGGGGCGGCGTTGATGCCGGCAGGCTTACTGGCGACGGCGGATCTGATCCATGTGCGCAGCATGCAGAAATTTTCGCGCCGCTGACCGCCAGGACGGCAGTACGCTTGGCTCTATCGAGTTCATTTCCCTCATGGCTGCCCGCTCACTCGATTGCAGCCGCACATCCTCGTGCGCTTTGGCGGCGATCCGCCACGCAGAGAGTTGACCAGCGCGACGCGCAGCATCGCCATAAAGTCGTGGTGCGATCCTCCTGCAGCGATTCTCGTCGGCATGGTGGGGCGCGTATCTTAAGACACCGCTTGGCGGAACGGCACACGGAGACGGTGTTCCCACGATGGCGGGCGAGCTTTTCCCGCCGGTCGTCGCGGGGCTGATCCTCGCGGCACTGGCGGCGACCGGCGAGCACGTAGGCGTCGGCACAGCCCTGCGGCTGCCTCGGCATCGGCGCAGGATATCTATCGGCGCAGCTTCCGCCCCGGACGCACAGCAGAGTGAGCTACTGCGAGCTGTCTGTCCGTTCTCGTGATTGCAGCGCGGCGATCTATCTCGCAGTCGACAAACTTTTGATCCTCGATATGGTGGCGCAAGTGCGTGGCGCGCTTCGGTGCTGTCGCCTGGCCCCGCACCCTCTATGTGCCTCTTTTGGCGACGACGACGGAGCGCTGGCGTGCTCGCAGGTGGCCAGACGGGCGGCGCAACGGTGCTCGTCTGAAGCAGTTTGCAGGTTCTTCGGGCTTTGCGGAGATCGTGCCGGGTTTCAGCTGGCACTTCGCCGCCATCTGGCGTGGTGAGCCGGCCTGATGTGCAGAGCCGCTGCAGGCCGTGACGGAGTTTTGACCGCGTGATCGACAGTAGGAGCGCCGCCGGTATGCGCTTGGCGAGGATGGCGGCATTTTCCGATACAATAAAGTATGAAATTTAGAGCACTGATACTAGCATCACTATCTTGACGTTATCTTTTTCGCTCAGACTGGCGGAAAACTTCCACAGCTTTGCTGGCGTCCGGTTTTCCACCTTGTTCGGACAAAATCTACGCCAATCTGGCAGACTTCATTTTGTCAGCGGATTCCTTATCAGCGATTCTCAATGGGAGGACATGATGGCATTTTACCTTTTACGCATGGTGAATTTCAATGTGCGGATCTGGCAACGCAGCACGGCGCGTCATGCGAGAAGGCGTTTCGCCCATGAGAAGCGGCGCTAGAGGCGGAGGTGCGCATTTACCCTCGATCCGACGGACGGCACGACGACTCGAGCTGGAGCTGACCTATCTGACGCGCGAACTCGAACCGCACACCCGCGGGGAAAAGGAGTTCCATCTCGCGCTCCATACGGATGACTATGCCGCAGCGCATGCACCAGTATACGGAGATGACCATCTGCCACGAGAATGCGGAAATGGCACTATTTTGCGGAGGATCCTGACGCATGACAGATTGAAAGTTCTCCCATATGTGACTACCAGCCCTGTGTATAATAGAATTAGGAATAAAATGTTTCCGCGGCAGAGGAGTAGGAATGAAAAGCTGCGGTACCGATCGTGTGGACGACCCAAGATCAGCCGCGTGACGATTGCAGGAACATCTAAGGGAAACGGATTTGCTGAGGTCTCGTGGGATGGCGTGGCAGATGCCGTGGAGGCATTGAAGCTCTACGAAGAGCTGCGGCCGGACTTCGTAACGATGGATATGAACCTGCCGGACACAAACGGCTCTGAGTGCGGCAGATGGTCCTTGCGCTGGATGCGGATGCACGGACGCGATGACTCAGCGCGATGAAGGATCTCAGCTCATCACACTGCGGAAGGCCGCGGTGCGCGTTCCTTCAAAAGCCGGTCTCGCAGGCGATCTGGTGGATACTGCCAGCCCGATCGGGCAGGTATCTGCCACACGAGAGACGGAGTTTCGGGAACTCTATGCACAGTTGTGCACGCGCCCTCCAGCAGGGCGTGTCGGGGCCTCAGCGTGGAGGAGAGCCGAGATCGCACCTCCGCGAGTCGCGCACACTCGATGTGGAGCGGTGCGGCGACTGGTCGGCATCGCTGGCCACACGACAGGACGCGTGATCCCCATGCAGAGAGGAATCTCGTAGTTCAGCTCGCCATGCACATGCTTGGAGGTCTGACCGTAGAAGAGCCTGCAGGAGCAACGAGGCACCAGATGCCGTGGAGGAAGCCGCAATATCATCGCAGGGCGAGCTGCCGTCTGAAAGATCAACAATGTCCTGGATGGAAGGAACTGGCGCCTGACGCCCCTGGGGACGTCGATCTCGCGCGCAGGTGCATACAGGAAGTCCCTCGCATGACGACGTTCTGTATCAGCACGCAGCTGCCGATTGGAACCGTCCGGACTCACCGGGCTGGTAGAAGCGAGGAGTAACTCGACGGATGCAAACTGATCAATCCTTTTGTGGACGCCTTTACGACGGTGATGCTTGATGCTGGGATCTGAGCTGACGCGGACGAAGCTCGATCCCGGCGAAGTCGCGCGTCACGAGTCTCGGTGTTTTCGATGCTGGTCGGTTTACCAAGCAGATTCGCGGAAATGTCGTCTACACATGAGTGAGAGACGGCCATGTTTATCAGCGCCGCAGGATGATGATGGGATGCCGGTCGAGACCTTCGACGAGATGGCGCAGACGCGATCTCAGAGCTGAGCGATCACGCCGACGGCGCACACGGCGACGAACGAATCACGGCACTTGGAGCTGGATGTCGATATCTTCACGCCGTCACTCGGACGGTGCAGACTTCGAGGTGAAGGTCTGCGATGGACAGACTCGTCGTCGCACGGACTGAGCGGCAAACCTCATCGAGCTCGGGATACTGCCGCTGACCAGATGTGCGAAATCGTCCGGATCAATACAGTGACGGCTATCTCGAGCGCATCTTTTTGCCGATACGATGGCAGCAAATCTCAGCGCTTCCATCCGAGGGGGCTGCTTATCAGTGGTTCCAAGAATAACGCGTCGAGAGTATGACTGCACACATCGTGCCTCGCCGCATCGGGAAGCTACCTTTTATCGGAGGAGGTCGATGAAGGGTGCGGAGCAGGTGCGAGCCCTTCTCTAAGGCGGGAAGACAGGTGTGGATGCTGGTGGCGAGGGAGAGTCGCATTACGCCGTCCCTGATAGGACGCGTTTTTGCGCGAGAGAGCCGCCATGGTGAGCGGCGATGACGCAGAGCCGATCGAGGGCGCGATTGACCAGACGACTCTGCGGTGCATCGGTGACGAGACGATGCGCTCGTGCAGCGGCGCGGCGTCGTCCGCCGTACGCAGAACTCGTCCGGGGGCAGGAACGGCGCGGCGACCACCGCACGCCGTACGGGCGGCGCAGTCCACGCGGACGCGACGCCTGCGCGTGCGCAGCTTCCTCGGACGTGGAGGAAGCGTATATTTTGCTATACGCTCTATGTGGACGGATGCGTCAGGAGCGACAACAACATGATGGAAATACGAATTGAGCCAACGCAGGAGATCAAATCAAGGTGGGAGGATCAAACAGCAGATTGAGCGAGGCACCGCACGTGTGCTGGAGGTTGCTGCAGGCGGCGGGAGCTGCCGGAGGGCGCGCACGTCCCTCATTCTTCTGGAGTGAGCCGCCGGATAAGCGCGTTGCGCGATTTCGCCACCAACTTGCGGATGCAGTCAGCGCGCGTCTTTCGTCAGCCGCCGAAGAAGATCGCGAGCGCGCCCGCAGCCCATCTCTACGGGCGCATGGCTCGATCATGCGGAGGTGGCAGGACCGGCTTTCTCTCACTTTCTAGACCATCAAAAGACGTGATGGCAGATACCCGCGTGGGATTCTCTGCGTGCGGGGAGACCCATGACGGTACACTGGCGTGCCGAAGGATGCGGCGCCGATCCAGGTGAGGCACGTCAGCGCGAACTCGACGGGACCGCGGCACGTCGGGCACGGACGCGGTGCGCGCGCGTCGGCTTCGGCGACTCGGTGACGCGTTAGGCCATTTGCAACGGCAGGCTATACGGTGGAGAGCGAGTACTGCGTCAACGATGCGGGCAACCAGACGCATTTGCTCGCCGTATCGGTGAAATGCACGCTATCTGCAGCGCTCCGACGTGAGGTAACGCGTTCGAGAACGGCTAACACGGTGCGGATATCGTGGAGACGGCACAGCGCATCGTCGACCGTGACGATCGCTATCTCGCCCCGTCCGAGGAGGAGCTGCCTGAAGCAGTTTCAAGGACATTGCTCACCGCGAGAAAACTCGCCGCGCCTCGCGAGATCTCGCAGACTCGTGGCAGACCGGATGCGGTTTCAGTGAGCGCACTGACCCAGTCTGGCAGCCGCCGCGCCGCGTCGCGTCGATGTGTTGCCGGAACGCGGCGCGCTTCGTAATGATAGTGACGGAGCGGTCTGGCTGCGCCTCGACGACTGCGGGGATGATGGGCGATCGCGTGATCTTCCGCGACAACGGCGTACCGATCGTACTCGCGGCGGATATCGCCCATCATGACAACAAGCAGCGCGCGCGGCTTCGGCGGCAGCCTCGTCAACATCGCTGGGGGCGGACCATCACGGGCTATGTCGCCCGTAGTCAAGGCGGCGATGGCGGTACCTGGCACTGATCCCCTGGCAGCTTTACGCGTATCGCAGCAGATGGTGAGTCTCTTATCAGACACCGTGAGGTCGCCGGCGCTGCCAAGCGCACGGGGGAGACGCAGACGCTGCGGGAATTGATGGAGGGAGGCCTGGCGTCGATGCGGCGCGCAGTATTTCTTCCCGATGCGCCCCCGACAGCGCCAGTTGGATTTCGATCTCGATCTCGGCAAAGAAGAGAACGAACGATCCCGTCTACTACATCCAGGACGCAGCAATGCGGCGCACGCATTTCAGCATCTTCCGTCAGGCGGAGGAGTCGAATGATCGTCCTGCGGATAAGTGTGCGAGCTGGAACGCCCGATCGACGAGACGGAGATGCACTCATCAAGAAGCCTCGCCGCTCATCCTGAGGGAGATCGATGCGTGCTGCAGCGAATACGCCCTCGCAGCGCATCGCACGCTGCAGCTAAGGCGAGCTGGCGGCCGCATTCCATGCGTTTTACACAAATGCCGCATTGTTGACAGAGCCCGCACTTGCCTCTCGCCCGCCTCGCCCTCGTCATGGCGACCGGGCGCGGACTGCCAGCCAGCCTTTCGTATTCTCGGGCGCGTTTCCGCGCCGGAGAAGACATGGGCGGCCTCGGCGGGAGACAGTCATCCGATTAGCAGATGTTCCGCCGGAGTGCGGGAAAGTACACCAAGATGATGGTGTTGCAATGGATCCGTGAACCATCACGCGCAACGTCCCATTGAAAGGAGTTCAACCGTGCGATTATACACACGCCGTCGAAGTCGACGCTGCTCACCATATTCTCGCCGAGAAGAGAGACACGGACACTATAAGCGATCTGATCCTCGAGGTCATCGAGGCGACGCATCGTCTCACAGTGCAGTCGCTCGCCGCGGCGATCTCGGAGATCGCATACCGATGATCAATATGGACAGTCACGTCTACCTCGCGAGGGCGAGAGCCGCGCTGACTGAGCGGGTGCCGCCTGAGGTCAAGCGCTCGTCGCCGCGCGTCCTCCGCGTCACCTCGAAGACCGCGATTACGAAGGAAGGAGCACGCAAGAAGAAGCCTCGACAGCACTCAGAACTGACAGGATACGGCGGAGGCACACGGCAGCATATATCGTCACGCGCGGCGTGGCTTTCTTCCCCGGCAGCAGTATAACGGCGGCTTCGCTCGGACGGCTCGCTCAAGAAACCGCGGGCATCAAGGTGACGATCGTCGTTCGATCCGTACATCAATGCTGATCCCGGCACGACGAGCCCCTATCAGCACGGTGAGTGTTCGCCACCGACGACGGCGCGGAGACGGATCTCGACCTCGGTCACTCACGAGCGCTTCGCTGATATCAATCTGACGAAAGCGGTCGAACATCACACACGGGAAAGGCTCATGCAACGTCCCAGAACAAGGAGCGTCACGGCGACTACCTCGCCTCGACGCAGTGCACAGGTCATACCGCATATCACAAACGAGATCAAGCAGCGTGTCTCACGACGGTGGCAGGCGGGATAATCGCCGACCGTCAGTCATCACGGAAATCGGCGGTACCGTCGGCGAGATTTCCGAGAGCCTGCTCCCTTGAGGCGATCCGCCAGGTCAGAAGGAAGTAGAAAGTAATGATGCGCACTACATCCATGACACGTGCTGCATATCACGGCCCATGGCGAGCGCAAGACGAAGCCGACCCAGCACAGGAAGTCAGCGCGAGCGCGCCATCGATCCAGCTCCGACATCTCGCTCGCCGGACAGCAGAGCAGCCGATCCCGCGCGAGATGAAGGAGAAAATTGCGCTCTTCTGCGATGTTGACGCCGATGCGGTCATCGTGAGAACCGCACGGCCCGACGATCTACGGAGAGGTGCCGCGCGATGATGCAGCAGGAATGCCCGCGACCGCATTGTTCCTCGAGAAAATGGCGATGGATTTTGACCCTCCAACATGGAGGCATGAAGATGGTCGCTAAGATCAATCACCCCGCAAAGGAAGGTAAAATCGCCGTCGTCGGCAAGCACGTTGCGCGCCCGGATGCCCATATGTCGGTGACGGAGGCACTGATCACGGCGGCATCGAACGATGCGCAGGGGAAGATCGCATGGATCAATGCGGAGGAATTGAGGATCCAATGCAGATCCGACGATTCGTCGCCGTAAGTGGTGAATCTGTACCGGGCGGCTTTGGCGATCGCGGCGTTGAGGGGAGATCCGCGCGATTCAGTAGCGCGCGAATAAGTTCCCCATTCCTCGGGCTTCCGCCTTGCTGCAGTGCGCCGTGATCGAGTTTGCGCGCCATGCGGCAGGTCTTCCGGCGCACAGCACGAGTTCGTGCCCAGACACCCGCATCTCTGGCCGCTGTTTGATGGAGGACCGCAGGTGGAGGAGAAGGCGGCATGATGCGTCTGGGGCGTATCATCCCCTGCGTCTCGCGGGAGTGACCTGCTTCGCGCGAGGCGGCGAACGTCGAGACGCGAGCGGCACCGCCATCACGGAGTTCAATAAATGCCTATCGCGCTCAGTTGGAGGAAAAGGGATGCATCGCAGGAACAAGTCCCGACGACCAGCCTGTGGAGATCGTGGAGATCGAGGATCATCCGTGGTTTGTTGCTCGCAGTTCATCCGGAGCTGAAGTCGCGTCGAATCATCCGCACCTGCCTTGCCGGTTTTATCCGCGCTTGTGGCTCGCCGCATCCAAATGAATACACTTTTTCGCTTCTGTGATGATCCCACCCGTCAGCTGACGGAGGTGAGCCAGGCCGGCGCGTAACCGCGCTGCACGGTGCCGCAGGAGCGTTGGTATTATCGCCGCCATTGCCGCCGCTTCATGGCGTAGCCCGCGCCCGCTCGCCATTGTGACGGCGGACGGGCGCTGCGCGCGTGGCAGTGGAGAGGATTCACGGGCACTCCCGCCTGAGGCGTGGATGCTCCGCGGAACCGCCCGGAGTTGACCGCATTGACTTTGGCTGCACCCGGCAAGCGAAGGGGGTTGGAGCGTTCTGCACAGCGCATGAATATCATGGCGCGTCTCCCGCGCGCCGCGAGCCGATCATCGCTGGCGGACACGGTGCGGCGGCGCAGAAGGGCCCAGCACGACGGAATTCTCCCCGTGCCGCACTGTCGCTGCGTCTGGGGCAGGAACTTCCATGTGAGACGTTGATGAGCGGTTGTCGGCGCTCGGCTACGAACATGTGCCGGAGGTGGAGAACGTCGGGCAGTTCAGCGTGCGCGGCGGCATTGTGGATGTATTTCATCAATGCGCTCGCCCATCCGTGTGGGAGTTCTTCGATGGAGATCGACTCATGCGCATGAGTAGTTGTCCTCTGACCAAGCGCGCTTCCTATTGATTGTGAACGGCTCCATTTCACGTTTCGCAAAAAGGCAGACGACAATGGGGAGGCCTGTTTTTTGAGCTATCTCGGCAGCTGAACAAGTGTCTTTGACGAGCCGTCACGCCCAGATGGCGGCGCTGGAGGATGGCGTACGGGAGGATGCCGTGCGTGCGCGGTAAGTTTCCGCGAGATGACCGCCGGTACGAGGGGCAGGCCGAGGTACCATCCTCATGGTCACCCGCGTGCTGTCCCAACGTGTATGCCGTGTAGACTTATCAGCGGTACAGATGGTGCCCAGACGGCGTTTCAGCGGCAGTTTTCGCTTCCCGAGAGCGAGCTGCATCGCTGGTCTGGGAGAGGGATGCGGTGTCCTCATCCTGCGCATCAGTGGGCGGAGCAGGCCGTACGAATGCGCGACGTTTGCCACCTGGAAGCTCCCCACGGTTGGTCTCACGTGGCGGCAGATGCAGTGTGCTGCTACGTTGTCAACATATTTCGCCCGGTGGCGCACCCGCCGTGTAGTTTTGAGCCGAGCGCGTTCGGCATGGTTGTCCTGACGGCGTGGCGTCATTTCGGACGTCATAGGCACGGCCGCCGTACGGCGTCGCGGAGCGCATCCGTCACTTCGCGAGATTGTACCGGCGACTACGTGGCGCGACTGTCGCATCGGGAAGCACGGGCGTGGAGACCATCGAGGTCGCCGGTGTTCACCGCGACTATCTGCACATCCAGTACGGCGGGGATGACAAGCCTTGTTCCTTCCGACCGACGGTGTTGCCCCGTAAAAGTATATCGCGTAGAAGGTACGCGCCGCGCCTGCACCGCATGGGTACGGCGGATTGGCACGCGCACGCTGGCGCAAACTGTCGAGGATATCGCCGACCATTCGATCACGAAGAGGATCACGCGCGATTTTGCCCGAAGGTGGACGTCGTTCGCCGCTTCCGCACGCTGCGGGAACGGCGGCGACGTTGCGCGATGTGGGCGGTCGGCGGACATCCTGACAGACGCATGCGATTTCACCCCGAAGTGTGCGTTTTCAGAAGTGGGCCTGCCTATCGTGGATAGGAGCAGTGCCTTGCTATTTTTGGTGAAGGGAAAAGACCGGGCGAGTTTCAGTGGATGGCGTTGATGTATTGACGCTTCCGCGGATGCCGGACTTTCGGGCATCGCCGTGGCTGCCGTCACCGCAGGTGCACGTGATATGAGTGTCACCGGAGAGTGCCGCTCGCCGAGCGTCTCCCTGGTGCAGTCTAATGTCGGGAGAGCAGTGCGATACATGATGTGGCGTGGCGCGATCGAGCGTGAGCTGTCGCGTGCGGGGCAGATATACTTTGATCTATATCACCGCGTGGAGAGCATCGACCGGATGCGAACACCTGTTGCAGATTGTGCCGCAGGCACGGCTGCCTGCGCACGGACAGATGAGCGAGGATATTTCGGAGCAGGTCATGATGGATCGCGCGACATTATGACATCCCTGCTTAAGACGAGCATCGAGAACGGCATTGATGTCGCCAACGCGTATCACGATCATCATCTACGATGCTGACCGCTTTGGGGCTCTCGCAGCCTATCATCAGATGCGTGGACGCGTCGGCCGTTCGATGAAGATGGCGTTTCGTCTACTTCGCTATGGTATCGGCGCGATAGCGGTGTCAGCGAAACGAAAGAGCAGCGCCCGCAGTATGCGAGCTTGTACCGAACGCACCGGCTTTAAGACGCGTGATGCGTGATCCTCGAGATCCGCGGCGCGGAAGCCTTCTCGCAGCGCAGCAGCACGGGCATATCGCGGCGTCGGTTTCGAGAGATGCGGCGGAAGCGTCGAGGAGGCCGTGGCGCGCAAAAGGGAAACCCGCCCTCCAGTAGATCGCCATCGACCTCCCCGGAGGCGTATCTGGATGCGGCGGCTGGCATCGAGGACGCCATGCACAAGATTGGAGGTCTATCAGAAGATCGCGGCGGTGCAGACGGATTGAGATCCTACGCACCGCTCGGATGAGCTGATCGACCGGTTCGGCGAGCCGACGGCGCCCGTCCTTGTTTCCGCTCGATATCGCACGCATCAAAAATGCGGCGCGACCTTCATGCACGGAGCATTGCGCTGAAGGAAAATGTGCTCGATATCGCCCCTGCCGGCGGACAGAAAAGCCGCCGCCTGGCACTCATGCGGCACCCCGACCGCGCCTTTGGCGGTGCGTCGGGCCCCTGCCTGAGGGGAGCGGTTAACGCATCGCCTTCGGCGCGTGAATGGTGAACGTATTGATACGGTGCTGGGAGATTGTGCAGCTGACGTACAGGAGCAGCATGAATGACCATCGACGACCGTGGGGCCCGGCCCCGGTGACGCGACGATGCGCGACATGACGCAGATCGAGCAGGCGGAGCAGATCGCCGCGCACGCGCATCCACCCAGGTGTATCGGCACTGACGATGTGCGGACGGTCGGTGAGATACGCCGATCCCCCAGAGGAGATGGGGACTCGATGCGCTCTACGCCGCGATTGTCGCGTGATCTCTGTGCGCGTGCCCGTACGGGACCTGTCCTCTTATCCGTCCCCGAAGCCTGCATGTCGCGGCGCACGGTACAGTCGCGCCCCGCGGCAGAGCGAGGGATACGCTCGACATCCCGTCCGATGAGTTTTGATCCGCTGGTGGCGGCATCGATCCTGTGAACGGGCTCTACTCGACGCGCTGGAATGAGGAGCAGGACCAGCGCTGCGCCGACGCAGACCGCATCATCACGCAGATCTATTCGCGCGATTACTGATGCCAAAATCGTTCTAATGGAGCACTGCGACGATGCACAGGGAGGTGCTCTATCTGCATCACCAGTCTGCCTGAACAGGACGTGCGGCAGCATGCCACTACGCACTCGATCGGCAGGAGGACGTGGATCATCTGACCTCCATTTTTAACCTCATATGCCGACTTTTGGGAAAATCTGCAAAAACGGGAGTTTTGGGAAAATCATTTTAATTCTTCCTTGATTTTCGGGGCACTTGCTAACCTCAGCGTCATGCGGACAAGCGGTCAGTGAGGAAAATGGAAAATATCTAAAGGAGGATGCTACTAACAAGCAGGAATTGGTCGCAAACGAAGCAGAGCAGGCAAGTCTCACGAAGGATGCAGAGAAGGCAGTTTAATGCTGTTTTTGAGACGATCAAGGGCGCATTTTGAGGGTGACAAGATTCAGCTGATTGATCAGCGCCTGAGGTGAAGGATCGTGCGGTACGCAGGCGTAACCCCAGACGGGCAAGGAAATCGAGATCGCGGCTTCGCGTAATCCCGTGTTCGCGTCGGCGCGCTCTGAAGGATGTTGTGAACTGATTTGCGGTGGACTGACTTTCCGACGGGAGTCCGGCTTGGCAAGCAGGCGGATATGAGCAAAACGATCTTTGCACCGGCCGGACCGCGGGAAAATCCGTACTGACCAGGCGGCCCGCATCGGGGTTCGCGGCGGCGGCGATGTTTCCTCGAGCGGCGCGCGCGCGTTGTGCTCATGGGGCGACCAGATGTGCGGGAGCAGAGGAGCAGCTCTCGCCACAGGGCGTGTGCTCTTCTGCCGGCGATACGCATCTCGTCTGACTGTGCCGCGTTGTTGCGGGAGGCAACCGCCGCTATGGTGCGCCCGACGTTCTCGCCGCCGCAGGTATTTAATACGAGGCGCGCCGGATGCGCTGAGGAGGAGCTCGACGCCTGCTCGATACGAACATCGCGAACGATCCATCTGTCAGGCGGCACTGCCCCACGCAGGCAGGCGCGTGAAACACGAATATCGTCGGTGACGCAGGCTGTATGGAAATTATTTGTGCAGCGTGGCGGTGGCGACGAAGGCGCTGTCGTTAGCCCACGCGCTCACCGCTCGCGGCGACAGCTCGGTGATCAGGTGTGCGGGCGTGAATGCCGTCGCACCCGCCGATATTCTCACGCCGATGACGGAGCGCCGGCTCGCGGCGATATGCCACGCGAGGACTGCCGCTGCGGGAGGATGGCGTCGCTCTATCCGCTCGCGCACGTGGCACGGTAGATGAAGCCGCCGCCGCCGTCGTCTTTCTCGCCCTCTGGGCAGCGCATGGGTACTGGGCAGCATCTACATGGTGGATGCAGGACCGACGCATAGGAACTACACGCCTGTCAAAAATTTGCCATTGTCAAAAATTACAAATAAGATTGTGGCGAGGAGGTGTATTGATGTATTATGCCCGCATTTCATTTTGACCGCTCATCGGTGCAGGCAGCACAATGCGGGCAGAGGTCACCGCGGCACTGAAGGCGCAGCCGGGTGCGCGGAGCAGCGGATCGAGCGTCGTGACTTCTATGTCGCGAGGTAACCATCATCCATCATTCTGAAGGAAGCGCATTTATCTGACGAAGGCGCTTGTGCCGAATCTTCATGAGTCTTCTTCCACATTGTGGTTAGCCGCGGGCGGGGGCGGTGCGTGCCGCCTTTGCTTGGGTGATGGTGCGTACGATGGGATCGACCATTCGGACGCATCAGCTCGACCTTGTCGTCGCCACCCACCCCTTCCCGGGAGGGCGGCAGCACCTGGCGCGAGCAGCATGGCGGCCTTTGCGCTGGCGGCACTTCACGGACTGCCCACGCGATCTGGTTTAGTAACGGATGCCCATTTCAAGGCAGACGATGGCAGATGAGATGGCGTGTACGTGATCGGCGCATCCATGCGACGGCATACCGATTACGCCCATGGCGATTACAGACGCCGCGAGGCACACAGGCACAGGCAGGACTCGGGAGATCGGCCGGACCGTCTTCCCCATGCGGGCGGCGGTCTGGGCCAAGGATATGGAGACGACCCTTGCGGCATTGGAGCGGTGGCTGGAAGTTGCGCCTTCCGTTCTCGTCGGCGGGACATAATGTTGCACTGAGGAGCGTGCGTGCGCGGCACATTCACATCATGTGACCCTGTGCGCGGCTATACCCATGATGTGCCGGTATTGATGCGCGCGTGGCGGATCTGCTCATCACTAGCCCGGCGCTCACGATCAGTAGAGGCATTCGCTGCGGGCTGCCGCCTCCCGCATGACCCACCTGGCCGGAGACGGAGAACGCGTCTATGCGACGCGATGCGGAGCGGCTGGAAGGTACCTGGCGAGCGTATGGCACCGGCGGTGGAGGATATACTTACGCATCGCCTGCTCCGGTTATGCGTAGGGCGGCACGCGACTGTGTCATATGAGGAGGCGGCATTGAAAGGCGTGGCGTGAGATCGGACAGAGATGTTTGAAGGAAAGTGAGGAGACGGATGCAGCATGGAAAAAATGCACGATGGCTGCGTTGGTCTATGACAATCTCTGACTGTTACTTTTTGGCATGATGATCGTATCACAGGAATTCATTCTTCACGTGCGTGTGATAGTGTGTGTATCCGAGCGGCTGACGGCTGCACAGGAGGAGAATGATCGCCAGAGGCGGAGAAACGCATTTGGGGAATTTTATTTTGCCATTGAGAAATTGGCGTGAGGAGCTCGGCATGAGGAAGGAACTCTGGCACCGAAAGTGCGGAACGGCAACCGATCAGCTTGTATTTTCGACAGAACGGGCGTCCGCCCCGTATAATAATTATGTCTGACAGTGGGGGAGACCCGATGGTTTATCGTTGAAGGAAGACGGTTTTGGCCATTAAGTCGGCAGCGGTAGAGGCGTTGTCAGCATCACGAATTTTTGCAAGCGGTCAACTCCTGAAGGAAGACGGGGCTGATCCAGACACCGAGGTCAGCCACTACGTAGGAGCGATGTAAGATTTTCTAAAAGAGGCGCTGGCGTTGTCAAGGTCAAGGTACTGACCGTAGGATGATCGTAAGATCGGGCTGTCGGGATCACAATTTCGTGGTAAATCGTCCGCTGCGCAGTCTGCCGCTGCGCCGGCACGTCCGCTTCGTCCGCCGCGCGATATGCGCCGTACGGCGGCATCGCGTCGATACCGGCTCGCCGTCCTTGAGGACAAGCTGTCGCGCTCGGGCGCGACAGCGCGATGAACGGTTGACCGATTCGTTTCAAGACAGATTCCCAAGCGTGGCGGACGCGGTTTCACGCCGTGGCTGAGCAACGCATGCTGCGATAGACATGAGAGAAAGAGGACATCTACGCGTGGAGGCCTTTTGTGAAAGCACTGATCACGGATTTACTGAACCAAAGAGACAGGTTCACGGGAGATAATTCTGAAAGCGGCAGCATGACGCGTGGGGCACCGCGATGGACGCATGGTCAGTGCTCCTTTATCGGGGAGATCATGTTGAAACGACAGGCGGCAGACATCTTTTCGTGCGCATGATTTTTGTTCGATCGTCAGCAGTGCGTGTCGCCGCCTGCTCGCGACGGATTCTCTGGTTCTGCTGACATTCTCAGAGATTTACGGCGGCGGCGGCCTGCAGATCTGTGCACACTACGAGCACGGCATTCGCGGAGGCAGCGTCACGTGCGGACGCAGATGCCGTAGTGGCAGTCAGTGGCGCGTGCGATATTCCTGCGTCAGCTGGAGACAGAAGATGGCCGCGCCATGCGGACGCATAAACTACCGAGACGGCGGCATGTGCTCGCGTTATGATTTTCTCCATCGCTGTGCGGACAGGAACACTGTGATGCGATAGCGCCCGCCCATCATGCGGATGACGGCGGAGACCGTGCCCAGCGTATTCTGCGCGGTAATGGGACCCGGTAGGCTTGCCGCTACGTGCGAGTGGACGGTGTCCACCTGGTGCCCGCTGGCCCACATACGGTCGGCACGGAGATTGGAGAGATATATTCAAGCGCACACGCACCCGTGCCATGACCGGTGAACGATCAGCAGAGCAGCAATCGGATTCGCCACACGCCTGCACACTTCCGCAATCACGGCACCCAGAAATATCCATGACGTAACTCGTGCGCCTCGGCAGCGCTTGCAGTGGGTGAGGGAGGTGACACTTCCCGTTAGTGTGCTGCAGCAGAACCGGAGCGCGCGCATCCTTGGCGTGCGGCCCTCCGTCGGTGTGCTGAACACGCTGCATACGGCCATGGTGGCGCGTCCTGCGGTCTCTTCTGGGAACGCGTGACGATGGGCCAGCAGGATCTTTCCCACGAGCATGAGGAACGGATGCCGCCTCACACGAGTGGGTTATCGGCGCAGTGAGCGTCGCATTTGATTGCGTGCGCGTTCGCGTACCATGGCGTCCCCAGACCCAGCGCGAAGAACACGGACACAGCGGGGAAAGGAAGAAGAAATTCTCTTCCCTTTAATCAGCACGAATATGATATAATAAATTTGGGAAGATTATTTTCCATGCGTCGGATGGACATCGTGACGGATGAGGACTGGCAGAAGGCAGTGAATGGAAGGTTGTTCGCTGATGCGGCATAGGCTGCCGTCGCTGTCCCAGGTACACGGCGTCCCGGAGACTATAAGGCCCCATCGACGCAAAAAATCAAGGATACAGATCGACGATGTTATCCCGCGTAGCGCGGTGATTAGCATTCCGCGCGCCGCCGCCGCCGCGCAGTGAGATTTTGGATGGTCGGGGAAGGCGCAGCATCTTGGCACCGGTGACGGAACATTGTGTTGTTTTACATGTTCAAAAGGAGAGTACAGCATCATGATGAGCGATGATATTGGTCTGACCACCTGGGACGACCACGCACCATCTGAAACGTTGCGTGGGGCGGCATCCGAAGAGCATCCGCCCTGTGCATTCCTCTCCAAGCTCTCGCTGCGCCGTGGTGACGCCGGTCGAGACCGACTATCTCGAAGGCTGAGGCCTTGGCGAGTTCCCCAGGCTGCGGGGCTGGACTATAGAAATACGGTAATCTGCCCTACATCGGGGTGCTGCGGCGTTCCGTTTGCGAGTGAGCAGGAGGCGCTCTTTGAATCATTCAATTTGCGAAATTCGCGGCCTATGCGCTCATGTTCTTCGTCGTTCGGACGGTCGCCGACTACATGTCGGCAGCCATCAGACGGCGGCGGCAACGGCGCTGGACACAGTGATTTTACCGAAAAGTAACGGCTGGAGACGTGGACACAATGTCATTGTCCAGAATAACATCCGCGGTACGCTGAAGATGGACGGTTCACGACGATTGCGCCGGATGCCCCGGAGCAACGACCGGTGACTCTATACGCGCCTCCTCCTCTCGGAAAAGGGCGTGACGATTTCGGCGGAGAACCCACCCGAGCCGCCGTGGTGGCAGACGCCTCACCTCGCCGATCCCGACGCACTTCTTGATCGGCTTCGGTTTTCATCGCGCAGCAGTCCCAGATGCGGGCGGCGGGCGTGGCGATGAACTTCACAAGTCGCGCGCGCCCCGCGCGGTGAGTGATAAGAAGGCAATTTTGCCGGCGGCGCAGGGCGACAGCAAAACAGGAGCTCGATAGCTCGCCGGTCTTCAAGACCTCGACAAGTTCAATGAGCTCGCGCCGCGCATCCCCGGCGGCGTATTGCTCTTCGTCTCTCCGGCAACGGGGCAAGACGCTTCGCGAAGGCGTGGTCTGGCGAGGCGGCGTTCAGTCTTCAATGATCAGCGGCTCCCTGACTGCCGAGATGTTCGTCGGCGTCGGTGCATCCCGTGTGCGCGACCCTTGAGCAGGCAGAAGGTGTCTGTGTATTGTCTTTATCGACGAGATTGATGCTGTTGTCAGCGCGGTGCAGGGCTGGCAGGCATGATGATGCGAACAGGCTCAATCAGCCCTTGTCGAGATGGATGGTTTTGCCTCAAATGAGGATCATCGCGGCACCAACCGCCGAGCGTGCTTGATCCTGCGCCCTGCGCTCCCGGCCGTCGTTGATCGTCAGATCGGTGATAAGCCTCGACGCGGACGAGGCCATCCTGAAGGGTACACAAGGCGCCGTCGCCGACGACGTTGATTCGGACGTCCTCGCGCAGGCTTTACGGGAGCGGAGACTATAACCTTGTCAACGAGGCGGCACTTTGCAGCAAAAGCGCCGTGACAAGAAGAAGATCGATGGCGGAGATGGAGGAGGCGATCGAGCGTGTCCTCGCAGGTCCGGAGCGCGTCCGGCGTCGAGTCGATAGAGGAAAAGTTCAAGGCATATCATGAGGGCGACACGTCACCGTAGGACTCTGCCGAGCACGCCGACCAGTAATAAGTACATCATCCGCGGCGCGCGGGCGGCTATGTTTCCTGCCGAAGGAGTGCGATTGCTCCGGTCGGACGCGCCTGAGCTCATCGACCGCATCACGTCGCGCCCGGCGGATCGCAGCCGAGGAGGCCAGCGCTGGCGAGATCAGCACGGGCGCATCCAGTGATATCCAGAAGACGCGCATCATCCGGCAGTACGATCATGGAATACGGCACGAGGATGCGATCGGTCCGATTGCCTGGCGGCGAGGAGGAATCATTGTCTTTCTCGGGCGCGATCTCACCGAGCGCAACGGCCCGAAGAGATTGCGGCAGATCGACCGCGAGCTGCTACATCGAGGAAGGGGCGAGGTCACGCCGATCATCGTGGAGAATCGCGACAAACTGACCTGATCGCAAAGGAACTTCGGCGTGAAACGCTGAGTGCGGCAGAGCTGAGGAACTGATGACTTGGGCGCACGGATCGTAGCGAAAAGGACAAGCAGAACGACGATACGCGGACAGATACGAAACCGCACTGATTCTTCACACGATGTCGTGACTGACGATCGCACATGACCAGCGAGGAGGCAGAGCGCGCCGCTGAAAAGCGTCTCACACCTTAAGTCGCTGCGCCGGAAACCGAAGTTCGTAACCCAGTGACAAATAATGGAAAGGTATTGCTGTAAGGAAAGATGAGCGGTGCTTTCTTCTTTAGCTATGTAAGATTTTTCCGAGTACGAGGAGCAGAGAACATCACCAGCAGGGAGATGAGAGAGGTTTGTATGCAGTGGTAAGAGGAGATCGCGGACACAGGGTAAAGCTGTGACTGGCATCGGTGGTGTTTTCCACAGACGTCAGCATGGAAGAACCGACGCGTCAGGTGTTGATGGATTTGCTGTTGATACGGCGTTGCTGCGAGCGCTTATCCCGCAGAGAAGGACGCTCATGAAAGTGCCGTCGCCATGCGCTGAATGCCGGTGTGAGTGGACAGAAAGCGTTGATCGCGAAGACGCACGAGAGGCGTGGAAGTATTTTTTCACGAAGCGGCCACCTGACCTCAGCTACTGTTAATCTGAATTTGTTCGGCAGCATCCGGAAGCACAGACGCCATCTATATGACGATTGCAGAGACGGAGGCGAAAGAAGAGGCCGCGCCGACAGACGGCACGTGTCGACTTCATCGTCCCGCTCACAAACAAAGCAGAGAGGTATCTGCGGCAGCCATCGACAGTCTCTTTCGCGCTATACTAGAACTTTTCACATGGAGGAATATTGAACCTGTTTCACAGATCAACGATGGTTCGTCGGAGGAATGGAGGCGTATTTTAACAGCCTGCCCCACGAGAAGAAAATCAATCTGAAGTGTTAACGGCTAATCACCCGGTGGTGGGGATCGCCCGTCATATCGCAGGCGCGTACGTCGCCCATTGTAACGACGTTGCCGCTACACCGCATTGGCTGGAAAATTTCCGCTGTGCACCAGTGGAGAAGGATGTCTTCAAGCGTTCCCACATGCAATGAGAACCGCATTTCCAATCGCCAAGGAAATCTGGCAGACTATGAAAACGGTTTGAAAAGTAATGCTTTAAATATAAGGTTACGCTGGTGCAGCATACGTGTCGAACCCACCTCTGAGGAACGGTCATCTTTATGCCTTTGTGAAAGTTATGCTTAATCTTTTGATGTGCCTGAGATTCAGCAGACTATCGCTATGTCCTCTGTGATTTTGAGGACGATGATTTTTCTGCAACACCACGTTGGTCAGGTCGCGCCAAATTTCTGGGCGATACCTTTGTCCATCATTTCGTAACATCGAATGGAAATGGCACGACTATGTGAATCAAGACGATTATAGAAATGCACCCTGTATTCAGCACAAGGGTAGTATTGATCCATGGAATACGACATCTCGTGTTTTAGAGCATAGATACTAAAAGATTTTTCATCGGAGAAACTCCGTCACGCGTTTGTTTATTGAACTGATGTTTCAGAGGCTTGATTGCGGTTCAAAATATTTTCGATCTCCAACACCCTGTTATTGGATTGGCCATTACGCGTGAGTACCATATACAGCAGCGTAACATGTATGGATTCACCATGGTTGACGTCACCGATCACTTGCCGATCGAGCAACGCGCAGTGGTCATTTTAGCGTTTTCAATGTCGTGCCGATTTCGATATTATCTCTTTTTTAAGGAAACGTATGGCTTATTGAACGCCAAGGTCGCGTATCCTGGCTGAATTACAATAGTTTCTGGAGCATGGATGGAGAATCTTCCGAATGATGTTCTCATTTAATATATGAGGTATTTTACGTTGAATGGAGAGTGTTTTTCCTGTTCCGTCTTGTTCATGCGCCGAAAAAGCACTTTACAGCGTGTGGGTCGGGTACGGTGTTCAGCCGCCACTATTTCGGAGAGTTTCTCGAGCAGACCAGGATTCTGGCGCATCTGATGATCGCCATCAGGTGATATGGTCGCCTTATGTATTCAAATCTTAGGTGCTATTGATAACCAGCACCGTCATCTTAACGCATCTTTTCGCCCGCACTTTGTAAAATCTAGTTTGGAAAATATTCTTTGGTCGGTATAATGGAGCTCTAGAGCTTTTTGTGAATAGAGGAAAATTTTATATGAAGGTTGTAATCTTTGTAGTAGGTGGCTACGTGGTGTCTGGTTACTGAGGAGTCAGGTTTCGTCCAAAAGTTCATGATTTGAGATCGGTGGGCAGCCGGATTCTCTGGTATATACATAGGAGATTTACCCACCATGGCTTTCGCGAGCTTGTTATTTGTCCTGCCAGGTGCCAGCATGATTAAGGAAATACTTTGTTGATCATTACGGTAATAACATCGACGTCACCTTTTGATTTCTTGCATATAGGAAATCGCATGACCAGGGTACAACAATGTATCAGAGCCGTGGAAGGTAACGCTTTGTCATCACGGGGCTGGATGCACAGACAGGTGCGCGTATCGCGGATTCAGAAGTATATTGACAATGAGTCGGCGTTGACCTATAAGGTGAGTAACAAATCAATCGATGCTGATGCCCATCAGAACGTCAAAACCATTGAACAAGGAGCAGCGATTCAGCTGGGGAGGTTCGGTGTCCTCGATATCGATCATGGATCAAACGAGATCAATCGTTTTGTTGAAAAGGCGAAGGAGGATGAGGCTGATTAACGGCGATTTGGCGGTTGCTACGCGGTGTTTGACTATCTACGTGATGGACGGATCGGCGTATCTTGGTGACGACGCCACTCTGAGAGCACAGCGGATGGCGCTATTTGCCTATACACGACGGCTTTAAGGCGCATGGATACGCAGCGAGATAAAGTCCGATTGAACGATCTTTGGAGCTGTGGCAATGCACCGTGGAAGCTGTGGGCATAGCGGGAGATTAGAAAATCAGGCAAATTGCCATTATCATTCTGGCTTTTACAGTTTATGCGGGAAAAGTTGAACGCTGGTTTTTTCTGTACAAATAGTAAAACACGGTGCGCATTCGTATGAAGTGATCACACGTCGATGATGGTTCGTCGGCAGATGAGCGATTTTACGTCTGATGCGATGGACCATGTTCGTTTACTTCGTAGTGAGGAGCACGCGCCGCGCATACAGTGAATGAGGGGATTCGCATCGGGAGGAGGTTCTTCTCTCTCCTCTGCTGCAGATGATGCCTGCGCCGCATACAGTGGAAGATATAAGCGATTGGTGTTATTGCAGACCCAAATGTTGGGGTGCGGACTGCTGCCACCCCTGTGGCATATCGGAGGGCGCAGCTGACCCGGCCGAACGACCATCTCGCGGGATGACCATGCATGTGGCAGAGGAGATTCAGCAGGCAGCCTTCCCTTGTCCGGAAATTCCAGAGATGTTTGCGTTGATGAGAGGAAAGATGCCGTCGACGGCAGGAAATCCGGATGAGCGATACTCTTCCGGCACTGCGTCCTATGATTTGCCGGGTGAGTATGACACGGCGGGCTATGGAACAGCGACCCGTTGAGCAATCTCCATGCATCGTGATGGAGAAACCTGAGATGTCGTTTGACAATATCGACGAATGTTTTCCATGAAAATGGGGCGTTTCACTGGACTATTCATTTTTTCCCCATAAGCGCAGGGATCTTATGTCTGATGGACTTCCTCAAAGCTGGTTTGTGTGTGTGTCCTAGAGATCGGTTGTGCCTGGGGCAACACTGTGGAAATCGGCATCAGTCCACGGCACGTCTTTACGGTGTGGAACTGAACAAAAGGCAGACTGCGGCGCCGACGCGACGATTCTTTTCGATGGATGTAGAGGTCTAATCCATCAAGCAAGTTGCCGAACGCCTTTGATCATACCGTCACAAGGGCGTCAATACACTCACAGAACCATGGAAAGCAATCGAGAATATGGTGAGCTGCTCGCCCTTGGCGGAGAAGTTATCGCGAGGCTCCTGGGTCAGGCCTGTATATTAGCACGGCCGCTTGTCTTCTTCCGTTGTTGGACCCACGAAGCGATGTGGGAATTTTGGATCGAATTCCACTTCCGTTTTTACGAAAAGAGATTATCAAACTCTTCGGTAGCCCAATTGAGGCATAGAGGCGAGATACGTAACCGTTCCATGTCCGAGATAGCGGCCAGCGAGGAACTTCTGGCACTCCAAACGATCTC
>BNJS01002993.1_pt1 | contig 32225 bp, 20 predicted proteins | sample 8540461 | NCBI WGS metagenome assembly BNJS01 (sample SAMD00202454, study PRJDB9452) | human saliva metagenome | isolation source: human saliva | place: Japan | reverse complement strand
CCATGGTGACGGTCTGTTCTGGCCCCATGTCTGCCGGAGACCGGCTTGACCGAATCTTCACATTCCCTTGCCCCGACCTCGGTGTGGGGCTTCGAGGCTTGTGGCCATGACCTCGAACGAGAACTCTTCCCGTACCGTGCCGCTGGTTGCCCTGGGTGTCGGCACCATCGCAGCTGCCGCCCTGGCCCTGGCCGCCCCTGACCTGACCTCCGGGTCGGGGATGGAGGGCATGCCGATGACCCACTACATGGGGCTGTTGGCCGTGCGTCAGCCGTGGAACCTGCTGTTGTTCATGGCGCTTCCGGTCGTGCTGGCCGAGACGCTCGCGATCACCGAGTTGGTGATGCTGTTGGCTCGTCGGGGTGAGCGTCCGGCGCCGGGATGGGTGACGAAGGTGGGCCACTGGGCCGGGTTGCTGGCCGGGCCGGTGTGGGTGTTCATCGGCCTGCACCTGCTTATCACTGCCGTGGTTCCGCTGACGGTCAATGGTGGCTGGCGTGGCCCCGCGGACGTGATCGCTGTCCTGTCGTACCTGGCCGGTGGCGTGCCGATGCTGGTGATCAGCCTGCTGGAGGCCGAGCTCTTGGGCCGCGACGAGACCGGGCGCCTGCGCCTGCACGTGGCGATGGTGGCCGTGTTCCTGGTGGTGGCCCACGTCGCGATGATCTTCGGCATGCTCGACCCTGCCGTCATGGGCTATTCGCCGAAGGCGCCGGCCTCGGTGCAGCACGACATGGGCGGCATGTCCGGCATGAACCACGACATGGGTGGCATGACGGACATGGACCACTCGACGATGATGCCCAGCTCCGCCCCGTCGAATTGATCCCCGGCCGGGTCCGTGGTGAGGTGGTGTCATGAACAGCGCTTCTGTTGCGGTTGTACCGAGTGTCCTGGTCGTCGACGACGAGCCGGTGCTGTCGGGCACGGTGAAGAACTACCTCGAGCGGGCCGGCATGTCGTGAACCTGCGGGGACGGGCTGGCCGCGCTTGACCTTGTCCGGGCCACGGCCCCCGACGTGGTGGTGCTGGACCTGGGCCTGCCGGGCATGGACGGGGTGGAGGTGTGCCGCCAGCTGCGCACCTTCAGCGACTGCTACGTGTTGATGCTCACGGCCCGCGCCGACGAGGTCGACAAGCTGATCGGGTTGTCGGTCGGCGCGGACGACTACATGACCAAACCGTTCAGCCCGCGTGAGCTGGTGGCTCGCATCCAGGTGCTGCTGAGACGCCCCCGCGCCGGAAGTACGGGCGCCACGGCCGCGGTGGTGCACCGCATCGGCGCCCTCACCCTGGACCCGTCGTCGCGTCGGGTGGAGCTCGACGCGTCACCGGTGGAGCTGACCCGTACCGAGTTCGACCTGTTGCAGGCCCTGGCGGAACACCCCGGCTGGGTGCTGAACCGCCGCCAGCTCACCGACGCCGTGTGGGGCGAGGACTGGGTCGGCGACGACCACCTGGTCGACGTGCACATCGCGCACCTGCGCAGAAGCTCGGTGACGACCCTCCCAGCCCCGGTTCGTGCAGACGGTGCGCGGCGTCGGCTACCGGATGGGCCAAGGGACGAGTGATGCCGCGCAACCCGCGCGGCAGTTGGGGACGCCGACTGCTGTGGACCCAGATGGCCGTGGTGGCGGCGATGGCCGCCACCACGGTGCTGACGGCACTGCTGGTCGGACCGGCATGGTTCCGGATGCACATGCTCGAAGCCGGCCACGCCCAGCCCGATGTCGTCGAGCACGCTCAGCAGGCCTTCCACGACGCGGGCCTGGTGTCACTGGCCGTGGGTCTGGGCACCGCGATGCTCGCCGCCCTCGGGGTCGCCACCGTCCTCAACCGGAACCTGTCGCGCGGGGTCGAAGCCCTCGTGGACGGCGCCCAACATGTCGCCGCCGGACACTACGACCAACCCGTCATGATGACCTCGGCCAGCCCCGAGCTGGCCCAGGTCGCTGACGCCTTTAACCACATGGCCAGCCAGATCGCCTCCACGGAGCAGACCCGACGACGCATGCTCACCGACCTGGGCCATGAGCTGCGCACCCCGCTGGCCGCCACCCAGGTCACCCTCGAAGGACTGCAGGACGGTGTGGTCGACTTCACCCCCGCAAACGTCGAGATCCTGCTACGGCAGAACCAGCGGCTGGCCGCCCTGGCCGCCGACATCTCTGAGGTCTCCCGCGCCGAGGAAGGCCGCATCCCACTGTCGCTGAGCCACCAGGACCTCGACCAGATCGTGACGGCCAGCGTCGCCGCAGCCCGGCACGCCTACGACGCCGCCGGGGTGACGCTGCACGCCCAGACCGTTCCCGGCCTGCGCGTCGACGTGGATGCCGCTCGCATCGGGCAAGTCCTGGACAACCTGCTGCGCAACGCCCTGCAACACACGGTGGGCGGCAACCGGGTCGAGGTCGCGATGAGACACGAGCACGACCGGGCCGTGGTCCGCGTCACCGACAACGGCGTCGGCATCCCCACCGAGGCCCTCACCCACGTCTTCGAACGCTTCTACCGCGTCGAGGGCACCCGCACTCGCGACGTCGACGGTGGAACCGGTGTCGGCCTGGCGATCTCCAGGGCCATTGCCCGCGCCCACGGCGGTGACCTGACGGCCCACAGCGACGGCCCCGGCCACGGCGCAACCTTCGCGCTGACCCTGCCCACCGTGACTTCTTGACCAGATCTTGACCAACCCCTGCCGGGGGCTTCATCCGGGCCCGACAGGCTCAAGGACATGAACACACTTTCCCGCCGCCACGTCCTGTTCACCGGTCTCGGCCTGGCCTCGGCAGGGGCCTTGAGCGCCTGCGGCGCCAAGAACACCCCGGCCGCAGCACCCGCCGCGCCGAACTCCCCCATTGACGATCCCCAGCCAGACCCCGCTGGTCGCAGCCCCCGGCACGAGACCGTCAACCACGTCCTCACGCCCCGGCCGGTCACCCTCGATCTGGGCGGCGTCACGGCCAGGACTTGGGCCTACGACGAGACCCTCGACGCCCCCGTCCTGCGGGCCCGCGCCGGAGACCTGCTGCAGGTCCGCGTCGAGAACAAGCTTCCCACCAGCACCTCCGTCCACTGGCACGGCATCGCGCTGCGCCAGCCAAGCGACGGCGTGCCCGGCGTCACCCAGCAACCCATCGAGGCCGGCAGCAGCTTCACCTACCAGTTCGTCGCCCCCGACCCCGGCACCTACTTCTTCCACCCCCACACCGGGGTGCAGATCGACCGCGGCCTGTACCGGCCGCTGGTCATCGACGACCCCGCTGAACCCGGCCGCTACGACCACGAGTGGATCATCACCCTCGACGACTGGGCCGATGGCGTGGGCACCTCACCCGATGACATCCTCGCCGCGTTCAAGGCCCAGAACGGCACCGTGTCCAGCGGCATGAACCACGACATGGGCGGCATGGACCACGGCATGTCACCCGCTGGGTGACGCCGGGGACGTCACCTACCCCCACTACCTCGTCAACGGCCGCGTCCCCGCCGCGCCCCGCACCCTGACCGCCAAGCCCGGGCAGAAGGTACGACTGCGCGTCGTCAACGCCTCCTCCGACACCATCTTCAAGCTCGCCCTGCAGGGCCATCGACTCACCGTCACCCACACCGACGGGTTCCCTGTGACCCCCACCCAGGCCAGCGCCGTCTACCTCGCGATGGGAGAACGACTGGATGCGACCATCACCCTCGGCGACGGCGTGTTCGTGCTGCAGGCCGCGCCCGAGGGCAAGAAGGGCACCCCGGCCCGCGCCATCGTGCGCACCGGCTCCGGCAACGTCCCGGCCCCGGACACCCGCATCGCAGAACTCGACGGCAAGGCCCTGCTGACCACCCAGCTCAAGCCCGCCGACAGCGCCCGACTGCCCGACCGCAAGCCCGACACCACCCTCGACGTGGCACTCAACGGCCAGATGAAGCCCTACGCGTGGGGCCTCAACGGCAAACGCTTCGGCGAGGACACCCCACTGGCGCTCAGCCGCGGCCAGCGCGTGCGGCTGCGGATGACGAACATGACGATGATGGCCCACCCCATGCACATCCACGGCCACACTTGGGCCCTGCCCGGCAGCGACGGGCTGCGCAAGGACACCGTCCTGATCCGCCCCATGGAGACCGTCGAGGCCGACCTGCAGGCCGACAACCCCGGCACCTGGATGCTGCACTGCCACAACATCTACCACGCCGAACTCGGCATGATGACGACCCTGCGCTACTGACATCTCCCGGCCGATGTCGGCCACCCACGCCTGCCCTGATGGCGCGGCTGCCCTCTTGCGGCAGCCTCACCATCGCCGTCTGCAGAGCTTGACCAGACCTTCACCAAACCTCGCGAGCTCATTGACCTCGCCCCGTCACCGTGGAAGTGGAAGGAAAACCCCTTCCCCGAGCAGACAAGGACACGCCATGTACACGAGCCCCGACCAGGCCCCCGCTCCTTCGGCGAGGGCCCCGCCAGCCCCTGACCGGCCCAATGACCGACCAGGACCCCACCAGCACCACCCACCAGCACGGCAACTCCCACCAGCACGGCAAGTCCCACCACTGGATGCACCTGCTGATGTGCGCACCGATGCTGCTCGTGGTCGCCGGCTACCTGTGGGCCGGACGTGCCAGCCTCGCCGCCGGCGGTGTCCTGGCCGCCCTCGTGCCCGCCATCAGCTGCATGCTCATGATGTGGCTGATGATGCGCATGATGGACCACGGATCCCAGCACTGACCACCGCCCGCCATCCACCGGCAGCACCGTCTCGAGGAGCAACCCATGAACCACCCGGCAGCCACCGCCACCCACGACCACACCACCCGCTACACGTGCCCGATGCACCCCGAGGTGACCAGCGACCAGCCCGGCCGCTGCCCCGAGTGCGGCATGTTCCTCGTCGATGCCGACGCTGCACCCGCCACCCACCAGCACGGACACGGCCGCCAGAACGGACATGCCCAGCAGCACGACACCCACGACAAGGGCACGTGGCTCTGCCCGATGCACCCCGAGGTGACCAGCGACCACCCGGGACGCTGCCCCAAGTGCGGGATGTTCCTGCAACCCGCCGACGGTGGGGACGCGCCGGCCGCACAGCACCACGACCACCAGCACCCCACCGGCGAGCCGGCGGTGGTGGCCGGTGCGGTCGCTGCAGGGGACTGGACCTGCCCGATGCACCCCGAGGTCCGCAGCGACGGCCCCGGTGACTGCCCGATCTGTGGCATGGCGCTGGAGCGGGTCTCGGCCGGGCTCGACGACGGCCCGAACCAGGAGCTCGTCGACATGCGTCGCCGGTTCCGGGTGGCGGCGGTGCTGAGCGTGCCGCTGGTGGCGATGGTGATGGTTCCCATGGTGCTGGGGCGTGCGCTGCCCGGCAGCGTCGCGCCGTGGCTCGAGCTGGCCCTGTCGACGCCGGTGGTGTGGTGGGCTGGGTGGCCGTTCTTCGTGCGCGGCGCGAAGTCGGTGGTCAGCCGTCACCTGAACATGTTCACCCTGGTGTCGTTGGGTGTCGGTGCCGCGTGGCTGTACAGCGTGGTCGCGGTGCTGGCGCCGGGGTTGTTCCCGTCCGGGATGCGGGCGATGGACGGCCGGGTCGGCACCTACTTCGAGGCCGCGGCAGTCATCATCACCCTGGTGCTGCTCGGCCAGGTCCTCGAGCTGCGGGCCCGCGACCAGACCTCCGGTGCGATCCGCACCCTGCTCGACCTGTCACCGGCCACCGCGCACCGCATCGGGGCCGACGGCACCGAGACCGACGTGCCGGCCGCCGAGCTGCAGCTGGGCGATCGGTGCCGGGTGCGGCCGGGCGAGAAGGTGCCGGCCGACGGCACCGTGGTCGATGGTCACGCGTATGTGGACGAGTCGATGATCACCGGCGAGCCGGTTCCGGTCGACAAGAGCCCCGGTGACCGGGTCATCGGCGGCACGATCATCCAGGGCGGCAGCCTGGTGGTGGAGGCCACTGGCCTGGGCGCCGACTCGACCCTGGCCCGGATCGTCGACCTGGTCTCCCAGGCGCAGCGGTCCCGTGCTCCGATCCAGGGACTGGTCGACAAGATCTCGGCGGTGTTCGTGCCGGTCGTGATCGCCGTCGCCCTGGCCACCTTCGGGTTGTGGCTGGCGATCGGGCCGCAGCCGCGGCTGCCGTTCGCGATCGTGGCCGCCGTCAGCGTGCTGATCATCGCCTGCCCGTGTGCGCTGGGTCTGGCCACGCCAATGTCGATCATGGTCGGGGTCGGGCGCGGCGCCAGCGAGGGCGTGCTGGTCAAGAACGCCGAGGCCCTCGAACGACTGCAGAAGGTCGACACCCTCGTCGTCGACAAGACCGGTACCCTCACCCAGGGCCGCCCCAGCCTGGTCGACCAGCAGGGCGTCGACGGCCACGAGGATGCCCGGACACTGCTGCTCGCCGCGGCTGTGGAGGCCGGCTCCGAACACCCCCTCGCCAGGGCGGTGGTCGATGCTGCCCGCCAGACGGGACGCACGGTGCCGGCGGCCAGCGATTTCGCCGCCCACCCGGGTGGCGGTGTCAGCGCCACCGTCGACGGTCAGCACGTGCTCGTCGGCAGCCCCGCCTTCCTGGGCAGCCAGCACGTCGACACCCATGCCCTGGACGCCGTGGTGGAGGCCTACCGTCGCCGTGGCGCGACCGCGATCGTCGTGGCCGTCGACGGCAGGCCCGCCAGTGTGCTGGCCATCGCCGACCCGCTCAAGGCGACCACCGCCGGCGCGATCGAGGACCTGCGTCGGCGCGGGATGAAGGTCGTCATGCTCACCGGCGACAATGCCACCACCGCCCGGGCCATCGCCGACGAGCTGCGCATCGACCAGGTCGTCGCCGACGTCCTGCCCGACCAGAAGCACGGCCACGTGCAGGCCCTGCAGGCCCAGGGCCACACGGTCGTTATGGCCGGTGACGGCGTCAACGACGCCCCCGCCCTCGCCGTGGCCGACGTGGGTGTGGCCATGGGCACCGGCACCGACGTGGCCATCGAGAGCGCCGACGTGACCCTGCTCGGCGGTGACCTGGCCGCCCTGGTCAAGGCCCGCGACCTGTCGGTCGACACGATGCGCAACATCCGCCAGAACCTGGTCTTCGCGTTCGTGTACAACGTGGTCGGTATCCCGCTGGCCGCCGGCGCCCTCTACCCGGCCTTTGGCTGGCTGCTGTCGCCCGTCATCGCGGCCGCCGCCATGGCCCTCAGCTCGGTCAGCGTGATCACCAACTCGCTGCGGTTGCGCCGTCACCGCTGACCCCAAGAGCCCAGCCGGTCGTTGTTCACCCCATCACAGATGCCCGGGCTCGGGTGTGGGCGAGGCGGTAGGAGTTTGTGCCGGTTTCGATGATGGTGGCGTTGTAGGTGAGGCGGTCGACGATTGCTGCGCACAGGCGGGGGTCGGTGAAGGTGTCGGTCCAGGCGGAGAAGGACTGGTTGGAGGCGATCGCGATGGCGTTCTTCTCCTCTCGTTCGGTGAGGACCTGGAACAGCAGTTCGGCGCCTCGCCGGTCGAGTTCCAGGTAGCCGAGCTCGTCAATCACGAGGAGGTCGACGCGGCCGTAGCGGTTGATGGTCTTGGTGAGTTGTTTCTCGTCGGCGGCTTCGACGAGCTCGTTCACGAGCCGGGTGGCGAGGGTGTATCGGACGCGGTAGCCCTGCTCGGCGGCGGCGGTGCCGAGCGCGATGAGCAGGTGGGACTTGCCGGTGCCGGAGTCCCCGATCAGGCACAGCGGGTCGCCGCGGCGGATCCAGTCGCCGGTGGCGAGCTCGTTGATGGTGGCCGGGTTGATGTTGGGGTTCGCGGTGAAGTCGAAGTCGGCGAGCCATTTCTCGCGGGGGGAAGCCGGCGCTCTTGATGCGACGCAGGGTGGAGCGGCGGTCGCGGTCGTCGACCTCGGCCAGGAGGAGTTCGGCGAGGAAGCCCTGGTAGGTGAGTTGTTCCTTGGTGGCGGCCGTCACGGCGTCGTCGACGACGGCGCGGATCGTGGGCAGCCGAAGCCGGCGGCAGGCTTGGTCGATCGCGGCCTGCGCGGCTTGCTCGGTGAGGCCCTGACGACGGCGAAGGCTCTCGGGACGGCTGGTGCTGGTGGTGGTCATGGGGTTCCTGTCGGGGTGTGGTGGTGAGTCTCGGCGGGGGCCGGGGCGGGATCGGGTTGGCGTCGGCACAGGAGTTCGTCGTGGGCGGTGACGGTGGGCAGGGGCCGGGTGTCTTCGGGCAGGTGCGCGATGACCTGGTGCGGGTTGGTGGGGCGTCGGGGTGGCAGGTTCGACGACCGTCCCGCCCCTGGTCTGGCTGGCTGGGGCGGGTGTGTGGGTGGTGGCATGGCGGCGGGCTTCGACGGCGACGACGTCGGGGCTGATCGCGCCCACCGACAGGGCCGAGGTGATGCCGGCGATCACCGCGTCGGACGGGAGGGATCGGTGGAGCAGGAGCACGTCGATCAACGCTTGGGTCCCGGCCACGTCGCCGCTGGTCTTGCGGGCCGCGGCCCAGAACGCGTCGTGGGCCGCGGTGAATGCTCCGGCGGCGCGGGCCTGCGCGAGGGCGGTGGAGCCGGGGAACGCGCCGGGCTTGTGCCGCAGCACTTCGAGGTAGTGGTCCAGCTCGACCCGGGTCACGCCACGGGTGCCGAGGCGAGGGTGGGTGGCGAGGACGGTGCGGCCCTCGAACACGACCACGCACGAGGCCCGCAGGGACACGCGGACGCGTTGGCCGATGAGGTGCGCGGGGACGGAGTACTTGACCATGCGGACGGTGATCAGGGCGGAGCGGTCGACGCGGGGGTGGAGGATCAGGCCGGGGTCGAAGTCGTCGGCCGGCAACGGTGCCAGGTGGGGCAGCTCGGCGTGGTGGTCCTGCCCGATCGTGTTGGCGTGGCCGGTGATGCGGCGGGTGTTGTCGTCGTGCTCCCAGGCGCGGATCTTGTCGTTGAGTTCGTCCAGGGTGGCGACTTCGGGCATGGGGGTGAGGTGGTTGCGGCGGAACCATCCGACCTCGCCCTCGACGCCGCCTTTCTCGTGGGCGCCGTCGATGCCGGGCTGGCAGTAGAACGCGTCGAAGCCGTAGTGGGAGCGGAACAGCACCCAGCGTTCGTTCTCGTCGCGTAGCCGGTCGCCGCCGTGGATGACCTGGACGACGGCGGAGGTGAGGTTGTCGTAGCGGATGTGGCGGGTGGGGATGCCGCCCAGGGCGTGGAAGGCCTCGATGTGTCCTTCGAGGAAGGCCTCCTGTCCGCCGGTCGGGTAGACGCGGTGGATGGCCTTGCCGGAGTGGGACAGGCGGTAGACGAACATGTGGCACTTGGTCTTGACGCCGTCCAGGATGACGTAGACCTCGCCGAAGTCGACCTCGGCCTCCGCGCCGGGGGCGTGGTCCTGCGGCACCATCGCCTCCACCCGGCGCCCGGCCTCCAGATCGATCTGCGCGCGCCTGACCCGGACGTAGTCCCGCACCGTGGAGTAGGACAGGTCGGTGGCGCCGTGCTCGTCGCGCAGCCGGGCCAGGATCCTGGTCGCGGTATGGCGCTGCTTGCGCGGCGCGGTCAGGTCATAGGTGAGCATCTCGTCGATCGCCGGCTTGTACGGGTCCAGGCGCGGTGCTGTGCGGACCGGTTTCTTGCGGGGTGGGGGTTCGGCTGCGGCGAGTGCCTGGCGGACGGTGCGGCGGTGGACTCCGTGTTTGCGGGCGAGCTCGCGGATGGACAGGCCATCGACTCGCGCGTCGTGGCGGATGTCGGCGTACAGCTGCACTCGTGATCCCATCTTGGCTCCCTTGCCCTCGCGACTGGTTCCCAGTGATGGGGACCAGCGTGAAGGGGTGGGGCCAGTTCAGACCGTCAACACCCCGGCAAAGTCGCATGCGAGGGCCAGATCAGGCCGTCGACAACGGGGCCGGAACCAAGCTGTCACAACCATCCTATGGCCTCGACCTGCGCATTTGCTCTACCCGGGGATAGGGCCGGTGCGTACGACGCGAGAGTCGGGGGCTCCCACTGAGGGAGGGCGGGTGTACTCCACGAGGTGCGGGGGTTCGCGCAGTACGCACAACCCATGGCCAGTAGATCCTGACCTCGTGGGAGCAGACCGGACAGCCAGGAGCCCCTGCCAGAGCCGGCGTCGGTCAAGGACGCGGATCCGCTGCGAAGAGCTATCAGTACGAGCGGGGCGGCGCGCGGCGGAGAAGAGCGCCGCCTGCGCACCGCCCGGAAGGCGTGCGAGGGGCGAGGGCGCACGGTCCGTGTCGCCTCAGTCTCACCCCCACCCGTGAGTCGAGCCGCTCGCGCAGCCTCAGCTCGTCGAGTCCTCTGCTCGCCAGTGCCCGCCACGGCAGCCGGGGTCCCGACGGCGTCGCCACCATCGACGGCGTCGCCGGCCTCACCCAAAACCACGGAGCCCCCGCCGGTCGCGCCGGCGCCGGCCTCCGCCTCGGCTCGCGCATCGGCCTCCTCCTTGAGCCGGGTGTTGACCTCTCGACGTCGAGCCGCATGAGCAGGAAGAGGATGAGCGCGTTGGCCGCCAGCGGCAACCACACGCTACATGATGTAGATCATCTGGATGGCGGACTCCGGCTGGACCTTGAGGTCCCCGTCGTACCCGGAGGCGGCCAGCAGCCACCCGGACAGGGCCGTGCCGAGCCCGCCGCCCACCTTCACGCCGAGCGACGTGCAGGAGAACATGAGCCCGTCGATGCGCTTACCGGTGCGCAGCCAGGTGTGCTCCGAGGCCTCGGCGATGAGGGCGTTGAGCGTGCCCTGCAGCGAGCTCATGCCCAGGGCCGCGATCCCGGAGAGGACCAGCATGAGCGGGAGGCTGTTCATGTAGGCGGCCACGAGCACCCCGAGCCGCCCCAGGGTCGCGATGACGTAGCCGATGATGTTGATCCGGTACATGCTCCCGAAGCGACTCACCACCAGCGGCGTGATGAGGAGCCCGATCATGAGCGGGATGTTGATGGACCAGGCGAAGGTCTTCAGCAGGTCCTCGTCCCCCAGGACGTACTTCATGAAGTAGATGCCCATGTTGAGCATCGCCGTGAAGATCTGGGTGAGCAGGAAGACGATGAGGATGATGAGGTAGTACTTGTTGGACACGAGCATCTTGGCCGACTCCCCCACCGAGAGCTTGTCCTCCTGGGGCTCCTCCTCACCCGCCAGCTCCTCGGGCGGCAGCTCCTTGACCGAGAGCACTGAGAGCGTGTTGACCGCCAGGCCGAGCAGCGCGTAGATGATCGCCATCGTCCGCCAGCCGACGGCGCCGCCGCCGAACAGGGCCACACCGCCCACGGTGATGCTCTGGATGAGCAGGTTCGTCCCGAAGGCGAATATGAAGCGGATGGAGCCCATCTGCACGCGCTCGGCCCCGTTGCGGGTAATGAGGGCGGTCAGCGAGGAGTAGGCGATGTTGTTGGCCGTGAAGAAGACGGCGTTGAGCAGCGTGTAGGCGATGAAGAACCAGGCGTACTTGGCGGTGTCCCCCAGGCTCGTGGGGATCGCGAAGATCGCGATGAGCAGGACGGCACAGCCCACGAACCCCCACAGCATCCACGGGCGGGCCTTGACCCATCCGCGTATTGGTGCGGTCCAGCAGCGCCCCGAAGATGATGTCGGAGAAGCCGTCGAAGAGCCGGGAGACCATCATGAGCGTGCCGACGACGCCCGCATTCAGCCCGGCGGTGTCCGTCAGGTAGATCATGACGAAGGCGGACAGGAGCACGTAGACGACGTTGCCGGCGACGTCGCCCGATCCGTAGCCCACCTTGTTGTACCACGTCAGGTACTTCCTCTCGCTGGCCGCCTCCAGCCCGCTTCCCTGCGGTGGGGGCGCCGGTCTTCTTGCCGGCGGAGTCGCTGCTCGCGGCTCACCGCTGTGAGTGCTGGTCGAGTGCTGGTGAGTGATGAGGGGTTGAGCAGGAGATGGAGCTCCATCCCCAGCCCTGCTGTCGACCTGGTAGCGGGGCCGCAGGGCGGGCCCGCAGCTGTTGGATCCGATGCCGCCATGGCGGCGTCGAGGCACAGGACCGTGCTGCCCGACGGCGTCAGCTCGGCGTTGCGGCGCCGCGCGGCCAGCCCTCCTGCGTGTAGCGGGAGGCGTTGAAGCGAGAAGGGGTCGGCCCTGACGGCGGCTAGAGCCCAGCCCGCCCCCGGAGACGACGACCCTTTGTTGCAGTCGGCGTGGCTGCCGTTCTCCTGGGGGCCCTGATGTAGTCCCCGGGAGGTCGATGACGTCGGCGCTGAAGGCGCCGTGGTGGCTGGCGCGGTGCTTGTCGACGTAGCTCTCCTGCAGGGCCCAGGCCGTAGTAGTCGACCTGGCTCGCTGGACTCGGGCAGGAAGAGGCGCAGCCCCAGGCGCGGCAGGCTGGGGAAGCCCAGCGTCCGGACGCAGTCGCAGGCTCAGGCTCAGGACGCCGTCGTCGGTGAGGGTCCACACGAGCCGTCCGCGCAGGGCGGGCTGGACCGAGGGCGCCACGAGGCCGACATCGGCGCTGATGGTGACGCACCCGGCTCCTCGTCGACGCTCGACGCCGCAGGCGCGGACCACGGCCTGGTGGTAGTGGGCGCGCTCCCCACTCCAGGCGCGCATGGCGGTCGTTGTCGGTGGGCGCCCGCCAGATGCTGAGCTCCACCGGGCGCTCCAGGAGCTCGCGGCCTCCGAGGACAGGGACACGGGCAGGCCGGTGCGGGTGTCGATGGCGCAGCTGAGCCTGCTCGCTGTCGACCTCGATCCGGTGCCCTCCCGCCTGACCGGCAGGGCGGGATCTCGCCGATGGGCCGGCCGGCGAGCGCGGCGACCCAGCGGTGGCGTCCGTCGGCGTTGCGCAGGGCGATCTCGTCGAAGCCTGCAGGATGTGCCCGGCGGTCAGCAGCGAGTCGGGGCGCGCGAGCCGGTAGGTGACCAGCAGGTGGCAGCGCCGCGGTGGCGGGACCTTCGGTTCGCAGCGCAGCATGACGCTCGTGTGCGGCGGGACGGGCTCCACCAGGTCGAGGTCCTCGCGGTCCACGACGACGCGCGTCGCAGCGCACCTCATAGGAGATGCGCAGGTACTGGGACAGGTCGGTGGTCGAGGTCGCTGTGGATGGTGAGCAGGCCTCGTCCTGGCTCGTACTCGACGACGCGCGCGGGGCGCTGAACGTTCTTGAGCTCGGCCAGTCCGGGTGTGGACGCGGTCGGGCGAGACGAGCCCGTCGGACGCAGAAGTTTCCGTCGTGGACGGCCTCGTCGTGGTCGCCGCCGTAGAGCTGGATCGGCCGGGCCGTCGTCGCTGGTCCCGGCGGTGACCGCGTGGTCGCACCACTCCACACGAAGCCACCGCACATGCGCTCGTCGGCCCGGATGATCTCAGTAGTCCTCGAGGTCGCCGGGACTGTTGCCCATGGCGTGGCAGTACTCCACGAGGATGAAGGGCTTGTCCGGGTCGGAGTCCAGGTAGTCGCGGATCTCCTCGATGGCCGGGTAGCATGCGGCTGTACAGATCGATGCAGGAGTAGTCGTAGCGGCGCTTGGAGTCGCGGTAGGAGCTCTCGTAGTGGGTCAGCCGCGGGTCGAACCCTTGCCCAGAAGAGCGCCGCCTCGAGGGTGCAGCCGTAGGAGCACCTCGTTGCCGGCGGACCAGGAGACGATGCTGGGGCGGTTCTTCCTCGCGGTGGACGCACAGCCTCACGTGGTCGACGGTGGCCTCGGTCCACTCGGGGTTGTCGGCGATGGGCCTGTTCCAGTGCTCGACCTGGTCTGTCCCAGGAGGGGTCGGCCAGGAAGCGGCTCTGGGTGCCGTGGCTCTCGTTGTCGGCCTCTGACATGACGTAGAAGCCGTGCTCGTCGCGCCAGCTGGTGAAGCGCGGGTCGTTGGGGTAGTGGGAGCTGCGCACCGCGTTGATGTTGTGCTCCTTCATCAGGCGCAGGTCCCACAGCATGTGCTCCAGGTCGACGACGGGCCCGGTGGTCGGGTCGGAGTCGTGCCGGTTGACGCCGCGCAGGGTGATGGGCCGGCCGTTGAGGTGCACGACGGCGTCGCTCACCGCGACCTCGCGGATGCCCACCCGGTCGGTGATGACCTCGTCGGGCGTGGTGATGACCAGGGTGTAGAGGTAGGGGTCCTCGGCGCTCCACAGGTAGGGGGCCTCAACGGTGAGGCGGGCGCGGTGGGTGTAGCCGTCGTCGCCGGCGAAGGGCTCCAGCTCGCCGGCGGCCACCACGGCGCCGTCGTGGTCGACGAGCTCGACGCAGGTGGGGACGGTCCCGCCCCGGTAGGCGCCCTGGATCCTGACGAGGGCGGTGGCCGGGCCGGCGTCGAGGCCGGTGCCCACCACCGGGCCGAGCGAGGTGGTGGTGACGTAGTCGAACAGGACCGCGGCCGGGCGGCTCAGGAGGTAGACGTCGCGGAAGATGCCGCTGGTGCGGAACTTGTCCTGGTCCTCCAGGTAGGTGCCGTCGCACCACTTGAGCACCAGGACGGCCAGGCGGTTGGCGCCGGGGCGCAGGAGCTCGGTGACGTCGAACTCCGCGGAGGCGTGGGAGACCTGGCTGTAGCCGACGTAGGTGCCGTTGAGCCACACGTGAAGCAGGAGTCCCACGCCTCGAAGGTCAGGTAGGTGCTGGGGGCGGCGGGTCCGGGGTGGGAGTCGAAGTCGCGGACGTAGGCGCTGCAGGGGTTGTCCTGGGGACATAGGGGCGGGTCGAAGGGGATGGGGTAGCGGACGTTGGTGTACTGGTGGTGGTCGTAACCAGGTGCTGCCAGGTGCTGGGCACCTGAATCATGCTGAAGCCCCTCCGGGAGGCGGGCGGGGCTCGCCTCGCCGGACTTGTCAGCAGCAGCCATGCCGGCGGCGGGCGCCCTGCTCCCAGAAGGGCTCGGTCAGCTCGTGGATGCTGGGCAGGTAGCGGAAGGCCCACTGTCCGCTGAGCAGGTGGAAGCGGTCGGAGTCCTCCCGCCTCCAGGGGCTGGTGGCGATGGGACGGGATGCGGGCACGTAGTAGGAGCGTGGCGGCAGTGTGTGCTCATGGAGGACGTCGAGGTCCTCGAAGTGTCTCGGAACGATCATTGTTCGGCTCCCCAGGGGGTTGACGGGAACAGAGGACGCGCAGCAGTGCGACACCCACTGGTGACGTTAACATACTAGAGGAGACCCCTCACCGTCAGGAAGATTCGCTGACGAATTCTGTCTTCACCATTCCCCGAGGAGGACCCCTGTGGTAACGTCATCACATCGTCAGGATGGGGATGCCCCTGTCGCTCCTGATAACCTCGCGCCATGCCAGGGCAGAGCCGAGGCGCGCAGGGAGCGCCGTCGATGAGCGACGTGGCCCGCCTGGCGGGCGTCTCCGCTCAGACGGTGTCCCGCGTGGCGGCGGGATCGAAGCACGTCCGTCCCGACACCCGCGAACGGGTCCTGCGCGCGATGAACCAGCTCGGCTACTCCCCCAATCGCGCCGCCCAGGCCCTGCGTCGAGGATCCTTCAAGACGATCGGCGTGCTGACTCAGCAGATCCAGCGCACCGGGGAGGCCCTGACCACCGCGGGCGTGCTGGAGGCCGCCACCGCCGTCGACTACGCCGTCAACCTCGTCCAGGTGGGAGCACCCGCCTCCGAGGAGCTGCGCGAGCCGTCTACCGGCTCTCCCACCCAGGCCATCGACGGCTCGTCGTCGTGCAGGCCGGGCGAGCGGGACGCGAACAGCTGGCCCTGCCGCCCTCGATGCCGGTGGCGGTCTCGGACTCCACGCTCGTGGACTACTACCCCTCGGCCAGCGCCGACCAGGTCGGCGGGGTGCGCGACGCCGTCACGCACCTTCTGGAGCTGGGGCACCGCACCGTCCACCACGTGTGCGGGCCCTGAGGACCCCAGTCCGCCCCTCATCCGCAAGGCCACCTGGGCCAGAACCCTGCGGGAGGCCGGCAGGGACGTCCCCGAGGCGGTGGCCGGAGGCTGGGAGGCAGCAGCCGGCTATGAGGCCGGCCTGCGCCTGGCCACGGACCCGGAGGTGACGGCCGTCTTCTGCGCCAATGACGAGCTGGCCCTGGGGCTCATCCGGGCCATGCACGAGCAGGGCAGGCGCGTTCCCGCCGACGTCTCGGTGGTCGGCTTCGACGGCCTGGCCGTGGGCGAGTACACCTTCCCGCCGTTGACCACCGTGCGCCAGGACTTCAGGCGGCACGGCCGCGAGATGGTGGGACTGGTGCTGGAGCAGGCGAGCTCCGGGGCTCTGGACGGCGGCCGCAGCGTCATCATCCCCACCGAGCTCCTCGTGCGCGGCTCGACCGCCCCACCGGCCGCCTGAGCGCGCGCGGCGCAGTATCGACCCTGGCTCAGCCCGGCCCTCCCTTCAGTCGGCCTGCGGCAGGAGTATCGAGGCGCCCAGGGCGAAGGGGTAACCGGGTTTGAGGATGCACTGGACGACCGGCTGCGCCATCTCCAGGACGCTGTCGGCGTCGAGTCCCTCCCTCGCCGTTGGGGCCGGGCCCCGCCACGAGGTCGGAGAGGATGGTGAGGTCCGAGCAGGGCCATGCCGTCCTGGTGGGTGGCGGAGTCCCAGGCGCCGCCTCCATCTCCTGCAGGGTCCCCAGGTGAAAGCTCACTGACGCCGCGGTCGTCGACCTGCGCGGGCACGGACAGGATGTGGTGCGGCTCGTCGCGCGGCGCACGCAGGAGTGAACAGGATGATGCCGTTGTCGCGGGCGGCGCGCAGCACGACGCGGCCGATATGGATGCCGAAGCCGACGACGTCGAAGACCCCTCCATGGCCTCCGCGCAGCTCAGCGGCTCCTCCAGGGGATGGGGGCGCCCTCACCGAGGTCATTGATGGCGCGGCGGCTCGACGGCGTGGCCGCCTGAGCAGCAGGAGACGGCCGGAGTCGGTGAGGGACGCCGGTCTCGACGCGCTCCTGCCACCGGCCGGGGCCTGGGCTGGGCTGGCCTCGGACTCCACCAGCCCCATCCCCAGGACGGCGGACAGGTCGGTACCGTCAGCGGGCCGGTGCCAGGTGATGGTGGCGTCGTCGTGCCAGATGGGGACGACCCCGTTGAAGGGGATGCCGAAGCGCACGTGCTCGCGGTCGCCGTCGACGGGCCGGGACTCATCGACGTGACTGACACGGCCGGCGTGCCGGCCGGACCGACCCGCCGGCCCCGCGCCGCCGGCGCCGTTGTCCTGCGGTCCTGCCAGGTACTCGCTCATGAGTCCACCCTAGCTGCCGCTCGGTCGCCCCGTGCACCCGCACGGGCGGCCAGGCGCTCCTCCTTGCGGGCGCGCTCCCACTCGTGGACCTGCCGGGCCGAGAGCGCCAGCAGAGCCAGGACCTGCAGCGCACTGGTGACGACCAGGCCAAGAGTGGCCTGCCGGACCCCGAGGCTGGAGACCTGAACCATGTCAGTGACGATGCCCAGGACGAGGGTCGCCATGAGGGCGATGCGGCCGCGCGGGTGCCCGTGCCAGGCCGCCACCCCCAGGGCGGCGGTCAGGAGCGTCAGGCCGGCGGACACCGTGGCGATGAGGGCGACGACGGCGGTGATCGCCCCCGGGTCCTCCTCGGGGACCGGGGCGGCCTCCAGCACCTGGGTGATGTCGATGCGGGCGACGCGCATGATCTCAACCGCCACCGTGAGCCCGATGAGCACCAGGGCGATGACGAGCTGGCTGGGACGGCGCCGTCGGGCCTCGAGGTCGGCCAGGCGGGCCTGCTGCAGGAGAGCCCGGAATCGGAGCCGGGCACTACCTCGTTGAGGTCAAGCACGTGGAGGGAGCCGTCGGTGACCACCCGGTCCCCTCCCCCGTTCCTGTCGTGGTAGGAGGTGGGAAGTCCGGCCAGATCTCCAGCTCGGCGGCCCCGTTGGCCCAGCGGACGTCGTCGACGACGTGAGTTGCGCCTCAATGTCGATGTCGGCGTCGATCTTGTGATGACCTGGAGGTGAGGACGCTCAGGCCGACGGCGCGGTCGCATGTGGCGGCGGCCAGCCAGTCCACGTGCCCGCCGCCGGGCAGCGACCAGCCGGGCGGGCAGTACCAGAAGCGGACGTGGTGGCGCTGGGCGGTTGCCCCTCGACCTCCTTCCGTAGGCGAAGCTCTGCTTGCGCCCGAAGAGCGCTGAGGGTTGGAGACGGGGCGGCCGGGTAGGAGCGGCGCAGCGAGCGAGGCGATGACGATCCTCCAGGAGGAGCGCAGGTGATGGGGTCGGCGCACGCACAGCCGGGCCGCGACCATCGCCTCGTGAATGTCCTCCCTCGTCTCCCTTGACGGCGAGGGTTGACGGGGTCGCCCAGGAGCCCGTCAGGGTGCGGTGCGGCTCGATGAAGTAGTCGGGGACGTAGAGCCAGGTGAGGACCTGGTGGAGGCGGGGCAGGGCGAGGTAGGCCAGGACCGCCCAGAACAGCAGGGAGTTGACCACGAGCACTGGATCGAGGTGCCAGCCCGAGCCGATGAGCAGCCAGGCCAGCCACAGCGTCGCGACGGCGGCGATAGCGAAGAAGACGGCGTCGAGGACGTCGTCGACGCTCCAGAGCGGGCGTCGACCTCCGACATCTTGGACGGCCCGTCCCGGTAGACCGGCGGCGCCGTCGGACGGGGGCGAGATCACCCGGATGACGTCACAGCGAGCACGCTACCGAAGATGAGGGGCTCGGAGGCCAGCCGAACCGCCGCAAGCCGCACCCTCACGACGCTGCCGCGCCCCTCGGACCTGTGGGCACGACGCGGCAGCCGGGGAACAGCATCGGCGGGAGTCTCAAAGACCACTGAGGGAAGAAGGTCATCTGATCTACTTCAGCACGAGGTCCTGGGTGTCGGTGTACGCCTCGTACTGCTTTGCCGGACTGGATGCCCTTTCCGGCTGCGCGGTCGTAGACGATGGTGGTGGTGCCCTCGGAGAAGGGGCTTCAGCAGCCGTCTCCCCGCGGAGGCGAAAGCCGAACCAGCCCTCCGCACCTTGCGAGAACCGCTGTCATCGGAACCGAGGACCTTGAGACCGTCATCCTTCATATCATCCTCCAGCAGGCTCCACAATCGTCCGCCTTGAGGGGAGGAGTCCCCCTGTCCTGGAGCGACGCGGAATCTGAGAGCGTGCTGCTGTGAGCCAGAAGTCTCCACTGGGCATCGAGCGTGCGGTGAAGCAGGTACGCCGTGCCGCTACTGCCACCCGTGCTCTGCTCGAACTTCGGTGCCGCGTAGTCCTCAATGGCCTTTGTCACAGGTCTGCGTGAGACCGATCTGCTCGTCCTAGAAGGTCACCGGCTTGATCTCCAGGATCTTGGGAGCCGGACTTGGTGGAAATCCATCCTCGCCCTCAGAGCTCTTGGGAGTCCTTTGACGGACGAGTCCAGTCGAGACGCCGTGGAACCCGAGTCCTCCTTGGTGGAGCTGCTTGCAGCGGCTCCGTCGGATGAGGGCTTGGCGGTGTCCTTCTCACTGCAGGCGGACAGTCCGGCGGCCATGGCGACGGCGGCGAGGGCGGAAGAACCTTGACGGTGGAGCGCGCCGGAGTTCCTTTCTGCGCGCTGCGAGACACCGATAGTGCACGCGCGCTCTCCCCACCATGGGGAGACCACACGGGGAAGTGCTCCCACCTCCGCCCGGATGCGCTCAGAAGTCCCAGTCCTCGTCCTGTGTGCCTCGGCCGTGCCCATGACGTGGAGGATCCCGAGCCGGAGAAGAAGTCGGTTCTCGTCGGCGTTGGGGACGGGAGGCGAGGATCGCCGGGTTGACGTCGACGGCGTCGGCCGGGAAGAGCGCCTCGTAGCCGAGGTTCATGAGGGCCTTGTTGGCGTTGTGGCGCAGGAACTTCTCGACGTCCTCGGTCAGGCCGGAGCTACGTCGTAGCAGTCCTCGGTGCACTGCTCCTCGTTGTCGTAGAGCTCCAGCGAGCAGCTCTGAAGGTGTAGTCGCTGAGGCTCGGCCTCGACGCTCGGGCGAGGACTCGCGCACGGCCAGCTGGTACCGTAGCCGATGTAGTAGCCGTGGACGGCCTCGTCGCGGATGATGAGGCGGATGAGGTCGGCGGTGTTGGCTCAGCTGGCGTGCTGGACCAGTACATGGGGGCGTAGAGCCGGGCAGAAGAGGAAGGACTCCAGCATGGTGGAGCGACCTTGCGCTTCTCGGCGTCGCCGCGGTAGTAGTCCAGGATGATGCGGGCCTTGCGCTGGAGGTTCTCGTTCTCCTCGCTCCAGCGGAAGGCCCCGTCGATCTCCGCCGTCGAGATGAGGGTGGGGAAGATCGAGGAGTAGGGAGCGTGCGGACCGACTCATGAAGGCGATGCTGGTGAGCACCGCCTCCTCGTGGGGGTGCGGGCGTCCGGGATGAGGAGACCGCGCCGACCGTGCCCTGGATCGTGTCCAGGAGGGTCAGGCCGGTGACGACGCGGCAGGTCAGTCGTATTCTTCTCGGCCTCGTTGAGGGTGGCCCAGGACTGCACGTCGTTGGACAGCGGCACCTTCTCGGGGAGCCAGAAGTTGCCGGTGAGGCGGTCCCAGACCCTCGAGGTCCTGCCTCGTCGGTCAGGCGGTTCCAGTTGATGGCCTGGACGCGGTCGACCAGCACTAGATGGGCTCGTGCATCAGTTCCTCCCCGCCGGCTGCGCGGGCCTCATGCTACCGACGAGACCGCCGGCCGCAGTGACGCCCTGACCGATCGGGGACTGTGGTACCCGCCGCTCCTGCCGTCGGGGGCTTCCGGATCGGACGACGACCAGAGACGTTATTGACCTCGCCATATGTGAGTGACTAACATTTTCTGCATGAGCCCACGCGCCTCCACCGCCGACCCAGCTGGCGCACCGCACTGCGGATGTTCACCGAGCAGGGTTCGACGCCGTCCCGGTCACGCGATCGCCAAGGCCGCCGGGGTCTCTCACGCAGCCTTCTTCCGCCACTTCCCACCAAGGAGGCCGTGGTAGTAGCCGACCTGTTCGATCCGCTCATCGCCGAGGCGGGTACGCGCTCAGCCGCAGCGGTGGCAGCCACTGACCCGAGCCGTAGGGGCCTCGTTGCGGCGACGAGTCAGAGTCAGGCGCAAGGAGATGTCCTCCCCAAGAGTTCCATGACGCATTCACTGGCAGCCCCTCACCCGTCGCTGGCGGCCGCCGTAGAAACCGCGGGGTCAGGAGATCGAGCAGCGCCATCGCCGCGGCGCCCGCCGCTCCCGGGTGGACGACGCGGCGGCGCGGGCCGCGGCCGGAGCCGTCAGCGGAGCGGCGAGCAGCCTCCTGCTCGCCTGGGCCGGTGAGAGCAATGCAGCCGACACCGGTGCGGCCGATCGTGGCAGCAACCCTCAGTCGGGGCCTTCAGCCTGCTGGGGGAAGCATGAGCGGTACAGCACCAGCGGCCCTCGGGAGGTTGCGGGCGTCCACGTCGCCCTGCGGGGAAGCCTGTTCTGCGCGACTCTGCTCTCACTCGCCGACGGCGGTCGCCGCGCCATCGTGGGTCTCAACGGCGCCGGGAAGACCACGCCGGCTCTGCGCGTCATCCTGGGCATGCTGCGTCCCGACGCCGGGCAGGGGTTCTTTCACACAGGCCGCGACATCGCCTCCCTCCCCAGGGATGTTCGGCGGCGGGTACTCGGGTGGAGGGCCTCCTTTCCCCGGAGCTCACATCGGCTCGGCAGAACATCGAGGCATCCATCCGGCTCCACGGCGCCGATCCTGGGAGCGCACCGAGCGGGCAGTGAAACGGATGAGGTGAGGCGCTGCGACTTCGACCGGTTGGTTCAGCCTGCCCGCACGCCCGCCTGTCACCGGGTACGCGCGCCAGAAATGGGGCCTCATCGGCGCTCTGGCGCATCAGCTGGACGTCGTCGCCTCCGATGAAGCCGACCAATGGGCCTCGATCCGCTGGCGAGTCGTCGGACTAGGGATCTTCTGCGGAGGTGACCGGCGCGACAGAACGGTGCGTGGCGGGCACTGCTTTCGAGTGAGCTCACTGCGCAAGAACAGCGGGCCGTGTCGAGGTCCCGCACCGCAGGGCGGATCATCGGCACGATCGTGCACTGGAGGGAACCTGGCCGCGCGCGAGGCACCTGATCACGAGAGTCTCTACCGACGCCGTCCTGGCGTAGCGGACACGGCCGCAGACAGCACTGTCCTGCAAGTCAAGCAGGGCCGGACGCGCCCGCGCGTGGAGCGCAGAATCACTTGCTGAACGGACGGAGGTCTCCTAATGGCCTGCGGATCGCTTGGCACCGTCGGAATCGGGGTCGTGAAGTCGGTCCTCGAAGCACACAGGCTGGCTCAGCACGGTCGCGCGCATGGCGGCGGCGGCCGCCCTCAGTTCGAGTCCTGGCGACCACGGTCGGCGGTTACACCCGCTGCCGCGATGCACGCCGGAGATACTGATCTCGGGCCGAAAGGCTGCTCAGTGGTGACCTCCCCGGCTGGGACGGCGCGGCCTGGGGGTGACCAGTGCGGAGCTGCGCGATGCCCTGCCGTGCGTGGTGATGCTCGCGGAGCACGCGTGGAGTTCGTCCGGCCTTGGCACTGCGTCGTCAGCCTGTTCGCGATCTCCACCTCCTTGGGGCATCATTGCGGCGGCGAAGGCATGGCGGTGGTGGTTCTGACCTGGGCGACCATCCTGGGGCTGGCCCAAAGCAGGAGCGCTCACAGCGCGCTGCTGCTCCGGCCGAGACCGAAGCGGCCATGCTGGTGCTACACGCGCACGAGATCGTTTGCCCTGCCACGCTGAGCGCGCGTGTGCTGCCGGTCGCGTGGGCGGCGACGCGGTGGCGCGGCTACCTGGCTGAGAAATATCGGGCCCACGCTGGCGGATCCTCGTCGTCGCCAATCTTTGCCGCAGGGTTCCGGGCTCGGTTCCCTAGCGTCCGTGGTCCATCCCGATCAGTGTAGGCCTCGCACCAGACCAGGGGTCAGCACGCCGTTGCTGGCGACACCGGCGTGACCGCCGCGATCGGCGCCTGGGTCACCCTCCGATCTGGGACCGGCTCCAGCTGGGCACTAGACTGACCGCAATTCCCTTGGAACAACTGTGTATGACGAGGAGGCAGCCGCCTGCTGGGAAACGGCGGCGAGGATGGGCGCGCTCTGCTCAGGCGGGTCGCCCTGGCCGACCACGGCCCCGGACTTCATACCGAAGGTAACGGTCTGGACTCGTGGCTGTCATTCATCAGCGTGCCCAGCTCAGATCCGCTCAGCGTCTGGGTTTGCCGGGACCGGCGGCGCCAGAACTGCAACGGCGGACGCAACGTCCACACCGTCCTCATACGTCCCCGAGTCCATTGACGATCAAACCGGGCCTATGGTTGACGGCATCAGCCGCATCCAGATGCACGAACGCTCCTCGGATCGCTTATCCGGGGCAGCATCCAGCACTCTTTTTGAGCGGCACAGAAGTAGATCGACACCGCTGGGTGCGTGACGACACAATACAGCGAGTTCACCGTGATATCCTGCTCGGCCCTCAGTGAACCAACACCCACGATCGGAGACGTCTTCGGCAGGATGAAGCCATCCGGGAAGGGTCTGCAACTCATCATAGCGAAGCGTGATGCTCTCCTCAGTGAGCCCCACGCTCTCAATGTCAGAAGAGACCACCTTCATGGCGGCTGACACCGCCTTCTCGGGGTCATTCATCGGCAGGGAGCAGGACATCGATGTCGTACCCTGAACCCATCTGACTTCAAGACTCACGTCGTCACTATCAGCCAGACTCACTACTTCATTGCGGGCATCGCGAACGATCGCGAGGACTGAGTCCTGCGCAGGATCATCGCCAGAGCTGCACGGTCACAGACCAGTAATCATCAGACAAGAGGTCCGGACCGATGTATACAGCTCAACAGATGTCACGCCATCAAGCCCGGAAAGATACTTGCGTATCTTCCGCTTCTTCTTGTTACGCGCAACAGCGAACGGCGAGCACCCACCCACGCCGAACGCAAGAGACGCGACGCCTAACGCCAGCACCTCACGACGTCGAACACTCATCGATCTCAGTCCCTTCCCATGTAGATGTCCGGCATATGCAATTACGGCAGGGACGCTTTCGGGGCCGTCCCATCAGGACTGAGGCGGCCGCCTGCTGAGCAGCGGCGAGGGATGACCGCGCCCCGCTCAGGCGGGTCGCCCTGACCGACCACGGCGCCGGACTTCATGTCGAAGGCGACCACGGTGGGCTGATTACTGTCTTTCACCGCGGTGAGTCAGCTCCACCCGCTGGGAGCACCTGATTACCGAGGGACCGTAGCCAGAACCGCAGCGGCGGACGGACTATCCACATCCTGTCCGTACTGCCCCAGCCCCCTCACTGTCAGACGGGTCTGATGGCGGTCCCTGTCCTCCGCCTCCAGGCTCACGACCGCCCCATATCGCTTGTCGGAGGGAATGGCTTCCAGTGCACGCTTGATCGGTACGGATGCGAGGTCCTGCCCTTGGCGTGAGAGACGAAGCAGTGCGACCGTCCGACCAGAATGCTCTGCTCGATCTTGAGTGATCCGAGGCGCAGCACCGGGGAGGTGGACGGCAGGATGAAACGATCCGGAAGACTCTCAATAGTTCGATACTCGAAGGATATTTTCTCCTCCTCGATCTGCACTCGTTCCATTCCGGACGACACCGCCTCCACTGTGGCGGATGCCGCCCTAGTCGGCATCCTTCATCGGCAGTAGCAGAACAGGGAGGTCTCACCCTGCGTCCAGGTGACAACCATCCTCACCTCGTTGGCCCCGGTCAGGTTCAGCACCTTGGCGTAGGCGTCGCCCACAACCGTTGCGACTGATTCCGCGGACGGATTTGCCTTGAGCACCACATTCACGATCCAATGATCCGCCGCTAAGAACTCCAGGAGCACGTCCACCTGAACGGATGCGACCACATCAAGCCCGGAGAGGTACTGACGCACCTTCCGCTTCCGCCCTATTGCGCGCGAGGCAATGGGCGAGCACCTGAGCCACGCCTGAAAGCAGAGAGGCGGTCCCTAAGGCCAGGACCTCCACGACGTCGAATGCTCACCAAAGTCCTGCGTCGCGGAGAATCTTGTCGGCCTACGCACTCCATCAGCAGCGAACCGGCGTACCGTGCGCGCCAGGGCGATGGCGGTGAGGAGGAAACGGATGACGCTGAAACGTCGACGATGAGCCATGGCACCACCTTAGGGACCTCGCTCCAGCGCAGCGATGGGCATCATTCCCCGTACCCTGGGCGGCTCCGGCACTCCTCCCGTCACGCATGCTCTCCTGGCGGGCAGCACTCACGCTTTGTCGCCGTATGGCTGCCTCTGTGAGATCGGTCAGCGCATCGCAGAGTTTGGACGGCCCTGTACTTCGGGGCGAAGACGCAGCGCAAGGGCACGGGCTGACTTCCAGGCGCCTGGTGCCAGTTCCTTCTCACGGATCCGCGCTTACGCCAGCGAGCGCTCTCGACGACGCGTGGATGTGGGCGGCTAGCGTCAGACGAGGTGCGCGCCCGGACCACGATATCGACCTGGCAGGTGGCGCGCGCAGGCGCGAGACCGGCGAGCTGTGCGCCGTCGTGCAAGTCTCTATGGACCCGCAGACGAGGGGTCATCACCAAGAACGACGTCCGACTCCTTCCTGGCGGTCAGCCGGGACGGGCGGGACTCACCTCCCGCTCTTTTGATATCCACCACTGAGCGTTGGGAGACTCGGCCGCGGAGGGAGACGCATCCCGTCAGGCCAATCCCGGTCTCGGGTCGGCCTGGAGGACCCGTTCAACTCCACGATCGGCTGGGACTCCTTATCTCGTGCGAGACGAGGTCGCATGATTCGCACCGGTGGCAGGCCCGCGCGAGCACCACAGAAGCGGGCCTTGGACGCGATGGGAGCGCGTGAGACCGTCCACGGCAGCGAGGGCAAGCTCATCACCGCGGGCTCGCGCACCATTGGTAAAGACCATGCACATCCCTGCGCATTGCGGAGGCCGCAGGCCCCGCAGGCCGAGGTTCTGTTCACGTGCCCTCCATCAGCGCTGCGTTTATCGCGAGACGCTCGCGGAGTGAGAGCGCTGAGTCTCAGGAGTGCCGCTGCGCTCCTTCGCGGTCTGCTCAGGGATGCGAAAGGTCGCAGCAGAGGCGCAAGCGCACCAGCCTGAAGCGCAAGGACATCTCGGTGGTGGACCCTGGCCGATCCCGGCCACTCACCGGACGGCGAGGCACTCCGCCAACCGCACTGACGCGCCGCGCGCGGTCAACGGACGGCCCTGATGACGGTGGTCTTCCAGCACTCCACCAGCCGATCGACGCCGTCGCTCAGGCTCAGGAACTTTCGCGCCCCGCTTCGATTCGTGATCTGCGACGAGGCCCATCGCACCACCGGAGCCACCGTCTGGGCACGGACGAGTCCGCATTCGTCCCGTGTCCACAACAACGCCTACATCCACGCATCCAAGCGCCTTTACGCACTGACGGACTCCCGCATCTATGACGACCCACCAAGGCGCGCCGGTCAGAAGAACGCGATCCCTCTCTCCTGGCGCACGCATCGAGACTACGTGAGGAGCTCTTCCCGCCTGCTTCTGGTGAGGCGGTCTCCGTCAGCCTCCTAACCGACTACAAGGTCCTGGTGCTCACGGTCTCCGAGGACCAGATCGCCGATCAGATGCAGTCCTCCTGGCGCAGGACGGCCAGTCACACTCGACGACGCCGCCCGGATCGCCCGCTGCTGGAACGCCCTGGCTAAAGCGCAGCATGGACACGGCCGACTACGGCAAGGACATCCAGCCGATGCGCACGGCGGTGGCCTTCGCCCGCGATACATCAAGACCTCGAAAGCGCTTCGCCTCCTTCAGGAACGTGGCTGATGACTACCGGCTCACGCTCACCGATGAGGCCGGAGGGCCTGCAGCTTCGACGACGCGGACGACATCAGCCCCGAGTCCCAACATGATGCGGCTGGGCCCGTGAGGTTCGCGCGATGGACGCTCCCATGAACACTCGTGGGAGCGCAACGGTCTGCTGTCCTGGCTCGGGCGACCTGGGCGACCGGCGCCGCCCCGGCAGGCGTCGTCGAACTCGAGTCGGAGGAGGCGTCCGTCCTGCCGGATCCTGTCCAACGCCCGCTGCCTGTCCGAGGTGTGGACGTCCCGGCCCTGGACGCCCGACAGTTCCTGTCCACTGCATAGTCCCAGGTGACATCGTCCAAATCCGTGGGGCGGGTGATGCGCTGGCGCCGCAAGCAGTACGGCTACATCATCTCTGCCGGTGGCGATCCCGTCTGGGATGTCGCCCGGAGGACGTCCTGTCTGACAAATGACACGCTCTCCCGCGTGGTGTGGAGGTGCTGGCGCACTGCGCGCTCACGATGAGCGCTGCGACGCCATGGTCAACAAGACTCGACCTCAACCAGTCCAAGCGACAAGATCGCCATCATCGAGCCCTCTGGGGCTCCAGCGACGACGACGATTCCTCCAGCACCCGGCCCTCAGCAGGCGGCCTTCGACCTGGGGCGCTCGCGGCGGCGAGGGCAGGCATCTACGCCCGCCTGGTCCAGGCAGCTCACGCCGCTACTGGGAGCAGTGGGCCAAGGACGTGTCGATTGTGGCACGCCACCGCACGCGCCCGGCCAAGCGGGTACAGGACCCGAGGTAGCTGGCGAGTTCAGGCTTCCCGGCGCTCTGCGCGCCAACTCAACGACTCGGATCACCCTGGAGTCCGCTATCGATCATGCTCTCCCAGCACCTGGTGACGGCCAGTCTTGATGCGGTCGACGGCTGACTTCGCGGCCGAGAGACCCGGTGGCGCAGGTGATGGGCTGGATGCTCCGCTGCGGACGGATCCAACCTGGAGCGGAGACCGAGGCAGCTGGAGGGTACCACGAGTCGAGCTGAGGCTGCGCGGGCATTGACAACGCCGCGGGCAAAGCAGCGGGTCATCACCGAGCTCTACGAGAAGTTCTTCTCCCTGGCTTCCAAGACGGCCAAGTCGCTGGGGACCGTCTACACGCCGGTGCCAGATCGTGGACGTCATTCTGCGCAGGCGGACTGGCTGGCACGCACCCACCTGGGGGCGCGGCATCACCGATGAGGCGTATGTGCTCGACCCTTCACCGACAGGGATCTTCATCGTCCGGCTCCTGCAGTCCGGGCCCTCATCAGCGAGGCGATCTGCGCGCAAGTACGCGGGCGAGCTGCACGCCAATGAGATCCCCGCTGCTGGCCCACATACATTGCGGCGGCCACACGATCGAGGTCACCTACCGCGACCTCATACGCCGCGCGCGCCACCGCAGCCAGCGTGAAGAGGGTCGACCCGGCGCAAGATACACGCTTCTCGACGGACTCGTCCTGGCCGACACCTTCCAGATGACCGAGGACGAGACACGCTGGATCAGAGCGTGTTCGTAATAACAACGACCGGGCCACGTACTCCAGCTGAGCTGACTGAGCATCCAGGTGGTCATCGGGCACCCGCCCCACTCGGTGCGGGCAGGAGTCCGCCAACGACAACAACGCCAACCAGCACTACCCGTCCCTGGACGCCAAGATCGAGGCGACCTCGATGCGGCCCGCTACGGCACCACCAAGAACCTCTGCACGACTCCTACCTGCGGGCTTTCATCCGCTGGGCCTCGGACCGTGTCGGGGAGGCCAGTCATCGGCTTCATGTCACCACGGCGGCTTGCATCGACGGCACACGGGCCGACGGCGTGCGCCCCCACCCTGGCCGAGGAGTTTTCCTCCCATCTCTACGCTCCACAACCTGCGAGGCGACCAGCGCACCCTTGCCGCGAGCTCGCGCCGCGAGAGAGAGGGCAACGTCTTCGACTCAGGTGCGCACCACCATCAGCCGTCGCTTTCCCTCGCAGCGACCCGGGCCCACGAGGGGCGGCCGTCTCCACCACCGACATCGGCGACTACCCTCCGGGAGGACACGCTGCGATCGTCGAGGAGTCGCAAGATCGACACCCTTAACTGGGAGACCATCACCCACACGCCCAGGCGACTGGATCAACCAGCGCGACCCGAACCACGAGTCCTGCAGCGATCGGCGAGGGCGGGCACCGGTCTTCGCCCATACACGTGGCGCCGACGAACCGCGAGACGCATGGGTCTCACAACTTTCGCTGCCGGGCGCTGCGCTGACCATCGGCTCAGCGGCTCACTGAGACGTAACAACGAGGAGCGCGAGCGCTGCCCGGTACACGAGCAGCCGACCCGACGTTGGGCGAAGGTCCGCGATCTTGTCACGGTCGACGATGACGAACCGCGGACATGGACGTCAGGCACAGCGACTCTGGCAGAAACCGCGTCAGTCACCTACGACGCGGGAGCCACTACTGCGGCAGTCTGTACCGCCCTCTGCAAGCAGTGGCTCAACGCCTCCGACGGCATCATCCACGTGTCCGCTGCCGTCCTGGCGCTGCCATTTCACTGGACACCCGGCCACGACAATGTGGGTTTCTACTGTGGTAGGACATAGGCTCGCACGTGACTATCTCCACCGTTATGGCTGCGAGCATACGGCACCAGACCTCCATGTCACATGCGCCGGCAGCGGAGGCCAGTGCCTTCCGGTGACGCTGGACGGGAGCTGCTCGTCGCACGCCGCTGAGGTCGAGTCGGCATGCTGGACCTCACGGGTGACGAGGACGCGGAGGAGTCCAGCGACGCCGTCGGGCAGGGAGCGAGGTAGCTGGGCGGTTACCGCTGCGGACAACATCATCGACGCACCCTGCGTGTGCTACCAGGCCGCCTGACGGCCGTCGCAGGTCACCATGGGCGATGGCGTCTCTACTACGTGTACGCCCTCCCGCACTCCCCGGAGCATCGGACGCGGCATGGCGCTGACCTGGAAGTAGTCGTTGCCTTTCACATCCCGCTGCGGCTGGCTGGGACGACTTTCGTCGTCTTCACCACGTGGCGGGCGTGACGGTCTCGCTGACCTGCACTCTGGATTACGAGTCCGTGGAGCCCGCACCGCGAGTCTCGCGGTCGATGGCCAGAGGTGCCTGGGATCTGCGGACATAGATCTCAGCCGAGCCCGCTGCGTATGTGGAGAAGACGCGACGCCCGGGTGCGCTGGACGGCAGCTGCAGGACGACAAGACCTCGATCGTTTCGCAACGAGCACGTGACGCTCTCGGTATTCCTGCCCAGGCGCGGGACTCACCTGCTGGCCGGGGCAGCGCGCCTGGACCGGGCTCCTGGACCGCCACCGCGTGAGCTACCCACACAAGGCCTCCGGGATCGTCAATGACCCCAACGACTGGATGGCCGAGGCGCGGGCGGCGCCCCACCGCCTCGGCGCAGCCTCGCTACCTCCCGACCATCACGCCCGCAATCACCACCTCGCCGTCTCCGGTGCGAACTCCAGGAGATCAGTGAGCTCGACCGCCGCTTGACGAAGCTTCCGGCAGAGATCACCGACGATCAAACTTTGAGTCAATGACACACTTGAGAGATCAATGAGCACTCGCTGACGATATAGATTGCGCTGCCCAAGAAGCGCACTAGGACCGTCTGTGGTGCACAGCACTCATCGCTCACAATCTACGGCCCTGGAGGCACGCATAAGCGAAGCGCAGACGACAGAAGAAAATGAGCATGGGAGCAAGCGGCGGCATCGCCGCCTGGATCCTGGCAAATCAAAATTGGGTAGTCGGACAAACAGACAGAAGACGTCATACGCATCAGCAATCAGTCCCTCTCTCCCGTGTATCGCCAGGCAAGCCTTCGTCGTCAAATTTGAACGAGCATGACGGACGCCACTACCAAGCGGAGTATAGAAGAATGGTCAGCGACCATACTCCTGGCGAATGGCAGGCAGCTTGCGCACCCAAAGGCTGAGAGGATGCGCATCGCCTGGGCGTAGACCGACCTTTCACCGACGCACATACGGAGTACACTGGTTACGAAACGCCGTGCAGTTACACGAGAGCCCGATAGATGCGATCAAGCACTACTGGAGCAGAGTCAGCATTCTCCAGACTCGACTGACCCCAGCAAACCACATAGACCAAATTCCGGACGCATCTTCGACTAGGCGAGTCGATGACAGAGCGCGAAAGCCGCTCTTGTCCACAGCAACCACGGGACCACTCGATGGACGTGAGAGCGATCCCCAGCGCGGCACACGATATGTCTGCGGCGTGCCGCACGACGGCGGCGTGACGAGCTCAAGCGAATATCGAAGGAGGCCATCTGTGGCAGGGTCACGGTGCACACATCACAGCCATGGTGCGTAGCCGCTCTCCGGGACGAGGACGCCTCTACCCCGTCGCCCCCGCAGGTCGCCGCTCGGGAAGCCCGTCACGCACCACCGCTCGCGCCTGACATCGCTAAGAAGGCCACGACCTCTCACGTCAACGAGCACGCACGCTTTCCGCCACGGTGCAGCTTCACGCTTCCGCGCGCGAGAGCGTGACATACGCCGGTCTGGCTGAGATCTCAGCCACGTGGCACGGCTGCGCGATCTCGTCATCCTCACCCGAGCCTCGGCGAGCAGGTCACCCAGGTCATCCAGGAACAGCGGCAGCGGTCCGTTCAGGCTCGAGCATGGATTTACGATGCATCGCCTGCTTCTCGAGGGCCCGCCTGGCAAGGTGGCAAGACTGCTGACCGCCTCCTGTCATCGCCTCCTGAGCTCCTCACCTGATGTACACCGTGCGTCTGGACACCCTGGCCAGCAAGTCTTGGCGAGAGACCGCCTCCAAGCTGCGGACGTGTGCTTCGACGAGGTCATGCCACCCACCGCGCGGCTCTACTCTTCGGACGAGTTCGACGCCCCAGGCGACAGGAGCGGGCAACGAATGTCGGCGCGGCGACGGCATCCCTCAACTCGTTCCTTGGTAAGTTCCTGTGAGGACGCAAGCCCGGAGTCGATCGTGACTGCGGCCACCAACCACTCGCCTCTCATCTCTGGATCGCGCACTCTTCCGTCGCTTCGACGCTGTCTCACCTACCACTGCCGAGCGGCAGTGCGGCCCAGCGGTCATCCGCAAGCGCCTGGGGTCACCTAAGCCAAAGGCGTTTGCTGTTCACCGGACTCTCCTCCCGTACACGGACGGGCCCCAGTCACGCGGATATCGTTCAAGGCAGCCGAGCTCAGCCGCCAGCACTGCACTCATGAGGAGGCGCCGCTGGTGACACGAGCAGACTCTTGAACTAGGCGCTCGCCGCGCGTCGCCCGCCGCAGCCTGGGGGTAGGCTGCATGCCTGAGTCGCGGGCTGCCTGACTCACCCGCACGTCAATGGCTGGTGCGTTGAGTCCAGCCACGGACCGCACGCTGGCATGGGAAATACGGCCATCAGACCCGTAGATCGCAGACTCACTGCAAGCGTCTCATCGAAGAGATTGAG